>VOFG01003503.1_pt1 | contig 25833 bp, 41 predicted proteins | sample 5384171 | NCBI WGS metagenome assembly VOFG01 (sample SAMN12384726, study PRJNA508395) | human gut metagenome | isolation source: healthy gut F | host: Homo sapiens | reverse complement strand
TCCGGTGGCCGTAGATGCGGCTATTGTAGCATGGCAGGCCATCTTTGTAAAGAAAAATAACGATAGTCATACATATTTCATCATACTACGAACGGAGGTGTCAAGGATGTGACAAGGCAGAACAAGCGAGGAAGTCAGGATGTTTGACTATTTCTATGGGCAGTCGGGCGAGATGTTCTCGTATTCCGGGTGCCCAAAATTTTATTCCGGGACATAAAATTCAAGGACCTGTCCACTGATGCCAAAACGCTGTACGGCATCCTGTTGACCGCATGGGGCTGTCGGTGAAAAACGGATGGCTGGATGAGCAGGAAGGGTGTATATCATTTTTCCTGTGCAGGAAGTGATGGATGCACTGGGCTGCGCAGACAACAAGGCTACCAAACTGTTCCGGGAATTGGAAAAGTTTGGTCTGATTGAGCGCAAACGGCGCAGGCTGGGAAAACCCAATCTGATTTACGTCAAAAACTTTGCAGACCCGCGTTTCCGGAATCGTGAAAAAGAACGGTTCCGGTGCCACGGATTCAGCGCAGCCGAAACGGCAAAATCACGAGGAAATAAGACTGGAGTGGAATAAAACCGAGGGAGTGAACCTGATCCTTTCTCTTCCGACGCGGAGGACGAATCGGATGAGCGCACACGGCTGGAAGCGTATTTTATGCAGTCGTTGGAGGTGGACTTGCTGCTCCGGGCCTGCCTGGATGAGGAGGACACCATCCATCAAATCGTGAATCTTCTGGTGGATACCTGCTCTTCGAAACGCAGAATGCTGCGGGTGGCAGGGGGATGACAAGCCCGCGGAGGTCGTGCGCAGCCGATTCATGAAGCTGAATGTTCTGGAACGGCACTGCAACCAGGCCAAGATCCCGGTTATCTCGGTACATGGTCTGCGGCATACCCACGCTTCGGTGCTTCTGTTTGCAGGTGTATCTATTGCAAGCGTGGCAAGGCGGCTGGGGCATTCCAGCATGACAACAACGCAGAAAAACCTACCTGCATCATTCGGGAACTGGAAAATCAGGATATTGACCTTGTAATGCGGTCACTCTCTGGATTAAGCTGATAAAATAATCAACCATCGCTCGCGCTGATGAAGGATGATAAGAAAAACGTGGTCGTTTTGATGTTATTCATAATACAAAAAGAGTGGCAGTGTTCAAAGCGAAATGCTGTCACTCTTTTTAAAACTTCAACCTCTCCTGCAAAAAGCGGCACAATAGCTCCGCACAGGCGTTGTGTTGTTTTTGGGGACGGAGGAATCCGGCACAAATAGGCGGCAGACCGTCTAATATTACATCCCGGACATTGGACATCTGGTTGCTGGAAGATTTCTCGAAACGGTTCAGAGATACACAATTCTGCTCCTGCGTGCGGTAGAGTACCTGATAAAATTGCTCGACCAGCTCCAGCTGTGGGTGTGCACTGCTCTCCCGCAGTGCCTGCCACAGCGGTGCCAGGGCATCCGGGGCAAAAGCCGGGCACCAGCAGGGTCTGCCCGTCCAGCTCTGCCGGTGTAATATGCGTTCGCTCCCAGAAAGGGCTGCTGCGGCAGACCATGACGGCGGCGGTATGCTGTGAAAGGGCGGTGCGTGCAAGCCCCGCAGCACAGCCGCCCAGGTCCATCACCAGCCCGGCATCCAGTGCGCCCCGTTGCAGTTGCACCGGCACTTCATCGTTGGACAGGAAGTAAGCTCCAAGGGGATGCCGGGGGTACTGCTGCCAGGAATGCTTCCAGCACCTCCCCCAGATTGGGCAGATAGTCCGGAACAGTGCCACGCTGATGCCCAGCCGCAGTGGTGCAGACTGGATGTCCTGATAGCTTGCTGGCACAGGGCATTGAATTGCTGCACCACCGGCGCAGCCTAATGCCCGGAACCGCTCACCCTTTTCAGTAAGAGCCAGATGATTGCGGTTGTTGACAAAACAGCTTGCCGCAAAGCTCTTCTTCCAGTGCCAATGCTCAGCCGCAAAAGGCCTGCCGGGACAGATACATCCGCCCGGCGGTGGGTGTAATTCAAATCTTCGCACAGTGCCAGAAAATAGCGCAGCTGCTGGACAAGAACGGCAATAGATTTTTGTCGATGCGAAGGATATAGCAAGAAAAGGAAGGAATTATTATGGAAAAGATCTCCCGTAAAGGATTTCTGAAGATCGCAGCAGCTGCTGCCATGAGCGGCGTGACCGCTGCCGGTCTGGCTGCCTGCAATGCAGCCAGTGGCTCCTCTGGCGCTTCCAGTGCAGCCGGTATCTACACCCCGGCACCTACACCGCTACTGCCAAGGGCATGAGCGAGATCACCGCCACGGTCACCTTTGATGCCAACACCATCACCAAGGTGGAGCTGGACCTCTCCGGCGAGACCGAGAGCATCGGTGGCGCTGCCAAGGACAAGCTGATCGAGCAGATCGCGAACGCCCAGACCAGCCAGATCGACGGCGTGACCGGTGCAACCGTCACCAGCAAGGCCGTGCAGAACGCTGTGGCAGACTGCATCCAGCAGGCCAGCGGCGGTGCCATCAACCCTGCACAGCAGTCCACCGAGGAAACCTCCTCTACCGCCGACTGGCTGGGTGAGGCACCGGAGATCGCCGAGAGCGATATCAAGCAGACCGTGGACTGCGAGGTTCTGGTGGTGGGCGCCGGTTCTTCCGGTAGCTTTGCTGCCGCCGCTGCCGCCGAGGCTGGTGCCAAGACCATCCTCATCGAGAAGTTTGGTCACGATATGGCCAGCGGCATCCGGGATACGCTGGCAGCCTGCGGCTCCAGCAGCAGCAGAGGACGGCGACGACGTGAGCAAGAAGGACGCCGTGTGCTACCTGTGCAACTGGAGTCAGGGATACACCCGCCGCAGTCTGGCACAGGTCTGGGCCGATAAGAACGGCGAGACCATGGACTGGTTCACGGATGTTCTGGCCGAAAGCGGTATCGACTTCCGCCACGAGATCGACGAAAAGCACGGGGTGACAATTACGAGGTTCTGGATGTCGGCCACAGCACCCAGTATGGCGAAGAATACAGCGAGCAGCTGACCATGGATGCCGTGCTGAAGCACGCTGGGCAGACGGCCTTGAAGTGCAGTACGAGATCACCATGGTCAAGCTGGAAAAAGGACGGAGACCGCGTCACCGGCCTCATCGCCAAGAATGCCAACGATGAATATGTGCGCTACAACGCTTCCAAAGGGCGTGATCCTCGCCTGCGGCGGCTACAGCGGAAACGAGACCATGATGAACGCCCTGCAGCCCCAGAGCGTGGAGCAGACCTGCGTCAACTACTCCAAGCCCGGCGCAAAGGGCGACGGCATCAAGGCGTGCCTGTGGGCTGGTGCCATCATGGACACCACCCACACCTCCATGATCTTCGACCGTGGTGCCATCAAGCCGGACCAGACCGGCGAGTACGGCAAGGCCAGCGATGGTGCCCCTCTTCTGGATGGGCAGCCAGCCGTTCTTGAAGGTGAACCTGAAGGGTGAACGCTTTATGAACGAGTATATGCCCTACGATTTGGTGCTGCACGCTGCGCCAGCCAGCCCTACCACCTACTGCACCGTGTGGGGACAGCAAGTATGCCGAGGACTGCGAGCACTTCGCCACCCATGGCTGCAGCCGTCTGTATCCCCATGTCAACGGCACCAACCCGGTGTTCCCCATGGACTATGTGCAGGCAATGAACGCCGACCTGCAGGATCAGGGGCTACATCGTGGAGGCCGACACCATCGAGGAGCTGGCCGACAAGCTGGGTCTGCCGAAGGAGACCTTTACCGCTACGGTGGACCATTACAATGAGCTGGCCGCCAAGGGCGAGGATGAGGACTACGGCAGGAGAACTACCGCCTCTCCACCCTGAGCGAGGCACCCATCTACGGCGTCCGTCAGGCCGGCGGCTATCTGATCTGCACCATCGACGGCATCCAGATCGACGACAATATGCACGCCATTGATCAGGGACTTCAAGGCCATTCCCGGTCTGTATGTCATTGGTGACATGAGCGGCAACTACTTCTCCGGCAGCTATCCCAGCCTGATGGCAGGTGCCGCCGCAGGCCGCAGTGCCACCTTCGGCCGCCTTGCCGGTCAGAACGCCGCCGCAGGCATCTGATTACAACGTTTTTCCTTCTCTTCTAATTATATCTGCACCTGAAAAAGCCGCTCCGGGTCTAGCCGGGGCGGCTTTTTCTGATGAATGCGGAGAAGAAAATGTATTCTCAGGCGTGAAAACCGCTCACTGCCCTTCTTTTCCGTTCGGATGCTCGTCCTTCTCCAGAACAAGATCCATGAGATATTCAAAGGTGATAAGCACGCGCGCATAGAAATAGTTGGCGGTAAGGTTCCGGTCGTCCAGCATCTTGTCGTCCAGCAGCACAAAGGCAGGGTCTGCACAGCGGGCGATGGGAGAATTGTCGGCACCCACAAAGGCAATGATGCTCCGGTGCTGTGCAAAGGAATCCTGTACCGGCTTCAGGATGGTGCCAGTCTTTCCACTCTTGCTGATGGCAATGACCAGCCCGGCATTCAGTGCACCGCTTTCGTAGACCTCATAGCTGTTGGAGCCGATGGCGCAGTAGCCCAGAACCAGCAGCTTCCGCACCATAAATTCCTGCAAAGGGGCACAGAACCCGGTGCCTGTCACAAGGATGGGCTTTTTGCCGGTTGGCGTGGAGCAGCTCCACAAAGCGGTGTATTTTTTCTTCTGGGATACCCCCGATAAAGGCGGTGATGTCGGAGGCGTGGTTTTTGTTGTCGATCTCGTTCTGGATCAGAAAACCGATGCGGTAGATCATATCGGTGTAGCCGGTATAGCCCATCTTTTGCTCAGCCGGATCACGGCCGCGGGGAGGTATAATTCTGCGCTGCAAACTCTCGCACGCTGCACTGACCGCCGTTTTTTGCGGTTTCCAGCACCGCCTGCAAAAGCTGCTGCTCGTTGGCATTCAGATGGTGCTGATCTGCCAGTTTATAAAGGTCGTGTTTCATATTTTTACTCCGATTTTCGAATCAAAGAACAGCTTGATTCCATAAAGTATACGCTGAATCGAGTGTTTTGTCAATAAACATTTCGATGTATCCAACATGAAAGCGAAACATGTTTCAGCTTTTGCGAACAAGTTCAAAAAAGTCCAATTCGGTAGATTTTTTGTGCAGAGTGATATAATCAAGCCATCGAAACGGTAAGGTGCACCCCCGAAACGAAGAGACAATTTGAAAAGAGATTCATGGAACGTTAGGAGAACACCAATGAAACAAAAAGTTATGGATGCTATGCAGAGCTTTTCCAGAGCTCTGATGGGCCCCGTTCTGTTCCTGCCCATTGCGGGTATGCTGCAGGCGATTTCTTCGGTCATGAGCAACACGGCACTGGTGACAGAGGGCGGTGTTGTCTGGACCCTCGGCAAATTCATCAATGGCGGCGTTGGAGCAGTCATTGGCAATCTGGGTATCCTGTTCTGCGTGGGCATCGCAATGAGCCTTGCCAAAAGCGCAAGGCAGATGCGGCATTTCTGGCACTGGTCAGCTATCTGGTCTGGCTGGCAGCCAATTCCCCGCTGGCTGGATGTGGCAGGACTGACCATCGCCGGTGATACGGCAAGCGCTTTGTACGGCACCGGTCAGACCATCTGCCTCGGCTATCACGTTACTGACATGGGCGTATTTCTGGGCATGATCCTTGGCGTGGTGGTGGCGCTGGTCCACAACCGCTTCATCGACACCGAGTTTGAAGGTGCCATGGCCATGTACGGCAACAGCAAGTTCGTCTTTGTGGTGCTGCTGCCCATCGTTCTGGTCATGGCGGTGGTTGCCAGCTACGTCTGGCCTGTGGCTGCGGCGGGTATCAACGCCCTGACCGGTGTCATGGCAAGTGCAGGCGCGTTCGGTGTGTTCCTGTACGGCTTCTTGAACCGCGTGCTGATCCCCACGGGTCTGCATCATCTGGTCTGGTCGCCCTTCCTCTACTCCGCACTGGGCGACAGCATGATCATCGGCGGTGAGCAGATCGTTGGCGCAAAGCCTGTGTTCCTTGCCCTGCTCAGTGACCCCAGCGTGGCAATGATGCGGGATTCCGCACGTTTTCTGACCTACGGTCTGATGAAGACCTTCGGCGTGATCGGCGTGGCAATGGCTTTCATCTCCACCGCCAAAAAAGGAGAAGAAGGCTGCCACCAAGGCACAGATCATCCCGGCTACCCTTACCGCCTGTCTGGTGGGCGTGACCGAGCCGCTGGAATTCACCTTCCTGTTTGCAGCTCCCGCGCTGTGGCTGGTGTACTCGGTTCTGGACGGTCTGTTCCAGATGATCGTTTACCTTGTGGGCATCGGGTCTGCGCCACCAACGGCATCATTGATTTTCTGGTGTTGAACCTGCCTGCCGGTATCGGTCGCACCCGCTGGCCGCTGTATGTGCTGGTGGGTCTGGTGGAGATCGTGGTAATGTACCTCGTTTTCCGCTTCCTCATCGTGAAGATGAACCTCAAGACCCCCGGCCGTGAGGACGGCGAAGAAGTCACCGACCTTGCTGCAAACGCAGCTGCTGTCAAGCAACAGATCCGCAGCGGCGCAGCCGAAAAGACTGCTGCCAGCGCAAACGATGCACAGACCGCAGCCCATATCGTGGAAGGACTGGGCGGTGCAGAGAACATCCTGAACACCGATAACTGCATGACCCGTCTGCGAGTGCAGGTCAAGGATGCCGCTCTGGTCAAGGACAAGGAGTGGTTCAAGCCCACCGGCTCCGCAGGTCTTGTGGTAAAGGGCAACAACATCCAGATCATTTACGGCCCCAAAGTGGGAAAGATGCGTGCCATCGTGGACAGCTACCTTGGCCGCGCAGAATAAGATATCCGCTTTTATTCATCATACAAAAACATTATAATAGGAGGCTTGCCTTATGAAAACGTTCAAACTGGTCATCGCCGGCGGCGGCGGCAGCACTTATACCCCCCGGCATCGTCAGAGCCTGCTGGTGCAGAAGGATCGCTTCAAGCTGAATGAGCTGGTGCTCTACGATAACAACGCAGAGCGTCAGGAGGCTGTGGGTGTCATCGTCCGCCATGTGGTGGAAATGTTCGACCCGGAACTGAAGCTGACCCTGACCACCGACCCGGAAGTTGCCATGACCGATGCCGACTTCATCTTTGCACAGATGCGTGTCGGCCTGTACGCTATGCGTGAGCAGGACGAGAAGATCCCGCTGAAGTACGGCGTTGTGGGTCAGGAGACCTGCGGCCCCGGCGGTCTGGCTTACGGCCTGCGTACTATCTACCCCATGGTGGAGCTGATCGATTACTGCGAAAAGTACGCAAAGCCCACCTACTGGATCGTCAACTACTCCAACCCCGCTGCCATCGTGGCAAAGGCAACCTTCCGTCTGCGCCCGAAGGCTCGTATCCTGAACATCTGCGATATGCCGGTTGCCATCGAGCGCAACATGGCCGAGATTCTGGAGTGCGACCGTCATGATCTGGAAGTGGACTACTTTGGTCTGAACCACTTCGGCTGGTTCACCAAGGTGCGCCTGAACGGCGAGGATGTGACCGAAGCTCAAGAGCTATGTGGCAGAGCACGGCTATATGCCCCAGAACGCCAAGAGCGATGTGCTGCACAGCGATCCGTCTTGGCTGCACACCTACGCAAACGCCAAGAACATCTGCTCTGCTTTCCATGACTATCTGCCCAACACCTATATGCAGTACTACCTGCTGGGCGATGAAGTTGTAAAGAGCAGCGATCCCAACCACACCCGTGCCAACGAGGTCATGGAAGGCCGCGAAGCGCATCTTTGATGCTGTGGCAGATTATCGTGCCCGGTAAGGACGTAGACCTGACCAAGTTCTTCGGCGGTGTGCACGGCGAGTTCATCGTGGACGTTGCCATGAGCCTTGCCTTCGACCTGCGCAAGCGCTATCTGGTCATGGTGGAGAACAACGGCGCTGTGGAGAACCTGCCCTCCGACGCCATGGTGGAGATTCCCGCTTATATCACCGACCGCGGCCCGGAACCCGTGCGTGTGGGCGAGATTCCCACCTTTCAACCGCAACTTCGGCGGCTCGTCCGGCGGCGGTGGTGGTGGCGGAAAACACAACAACAATGGCGGTGGCGGCGGGGACGGCAGCGGGTGCGGCTGCCTGATCGCTCTTGCAGTGATCGTGGTGCTGATCCTGATCGTCTTGGGTGGTTGAATCAATCCCTGCAGGTGAAACACAGGTTTCCCCTGTGGGGATTTTTTTGAATCCGCTTGTAGAAAGCAACGGTCTATGGTAGGATGAAACCAAAGAAAAACAGGAGGGCTTACACATGGTTTTACTGATTGTGGATACACAAAAAGGTATCGTGGATGAACGCCTGTATGCGTTTGAAACGTTTGTCAGCAACATCAAGGAGCTGATCCGGACTGCCCGCGAACAGGGAATAGAGGTCGTCTATGTCCAGCATGACGATGGACCCGGCACTGGCTTTTCCATTGGGGACGATGAATTTGAGGTCTATTCCGAATTTGCACCGCTGCCGACTGAAAGACGGTTCGTCAAGACCGTATGCAGCGCGTTCAAAAAAAGAAAGCGGTCTGCTGGAATATCTGACGGAAAAGGGCGAAAAAGATGTGATGGTCTGCGGTATCATGACGGACTTCTGCATCAATGCAACGGTGGAGGCGGGCTTTGAGCATGGCCTGCACATGATCGTTCCTGCCTATGCAAATTCCACGCAGGACAACGAGTACATGACAGGGGAGCAGAGCTACCACTATTACAATGAATTCCTCTGGCCGGACCGCTATGCCGATTGTGTGCCCATGGACAAGGCGCTGGAGCTGCTCAAAAAGTGAGGTGTTTACAATGATTTCCGAAAAAGTAAAAAATCAGATTCAAGTGGTGCAGGGTGATATTACCAAACTGGACTGTGACGGCATCGTGAATGCGGCCAATCGCAGTCTGCTGGGTGGCGGCGGTGTGGATGGTGCCATCCACCGGGCAGCAGGGCCGGAATTGTTGGCGGAGTGTCGTACGCTGCACGGCTGCCGCACCGGCGAAGCAAAAATCACCAACGGCTACCGGTTGAGAGCAAAGTATATCATTCATACGGTAGGCCCGATATATTCCGGCACAGCAGAGGATGCTACGCAGCTGGCGGACTGCTACCGCAATTCGCTGAACCTTGCCAAAGAGCATGATGTCCATAGCATTGCGTTCCCGGCAATTTCGACCGGCGTGTATGGCTACCCGCTGGAAGATGCCACGGAGATTGCAGTCAAAACAGTGGCACAGTGGTTGGAAGATCACGCGGATTACGCCATGCAGGTGATTTTCTGCTGCTTCGATGCCCGGACGGAGCGGGTGTATCAGGCAAGGCTGTAACCGGAAGAGGTGTGAGAGATGGGCTTTTTCAAAAAGCTGTTTACAGGGATCGGTTTTGCGGCAGGATTTCTGTTCTTCGGATGCTTGTCAGTGATTGTGTATGCGTCCCGTGGACGGCATAAACCCTGCCATCGGCGCAGCAGCTTTTGGAACACACTGGAGCGCTACCTGATTTTTTCGTGGATCTGTGATGGTGTGCGCAGCAGCCGGAAACGAGCGGAAAAGTCCTATTATCGGCGCACCGGCGGCGATTTCTGGCAGATGCAGACACAGACTCGACCGGCAAGTGTCAAGAATTCTGCTCCTGAAGTGAAAACACCAAGGCCGGAAGCGAAAAACACGGGCACAGGTGCAATGCGGTCGGTAAAACCAAAGAGAACGGAGCGTCCTTCTGCGGCACAGAAAGCATCGGCAGCACAAAGCGGTGCCAAAAGCGTGTCGGTGCCGACAGCGGCAGGGCATAGTGCATCAGAGGCTGATGCAGAAAAGCACAGCGAACGGTCAAAGCCTAAGCCGGAGCCCAAGCAGGAGCCCAAGCAGGAGCATGCTGCGCAACAGTCAGAAGCCAAAGAAGTATATCAAAAGTCCGCACAGCAATTGGAAGCAGAACGGCAGCAGAAACTGGAAACTCTGCGCACTGCGATGCAGAAACAAATTTGCGCCATCCATGCAGATGTAGAACTCTCGGCCAACGGTCAGAATGACAGTGGGGCGGTGGAGCAGAAACTGCATGTCCTGTTGTACAAGTCCACGCTGCCAGAAAATGACCTGAATCGGGCACTGGACGAGCTTCGGACAGAGCGCAGACGGCAAAAGGCAGAGTATCAGGGGGCACCGTTTGCGGATGTGTTTCTGGTGAACCTGATTTTGTCTGATGAGGATAGCGACCGGGCTTGCATCGTGGATGTGGGGACACGGGCATGAGCTATGTGATCCCGTGGAGCAGCATCCCGAAGGAATTGCAGGAACCGCTGTACCGCTATGTATCGGAAGCGGAAGGAAAGCTCTGCGGCTACTGCAAGGAAGAACTCTGCAACAGCGAAAGCGGCAGGATGGTCGTGGAACTGTATCTTGGCAGGCAGGATGAACACAGCTCCCGAATCCTGTACTGAAAATGGAGAAAAACGTTGAAATACAGAGAAATTGTGGACGGCATTTTTGTTGACCGTCCCAACCGCTTTATTGCCTATGTGAAAATGAATGGAGCGGTGGAAACCGTCCATGTCAAGAACACCGGGCGGTGCAGGGAACTGCTGCTGCCCGGTACTGCGGTGCGGCTGGAAGTGTCAGACAACCCGAAACGCAAAACAAAATACGACCTTGTGGCGGTACATAAGCAGGGGCTTGGTTGGGTCAACATGGACAGTCAGGCACCCAATAAGGTGGTAGGGGAGTGGCTTGCAAAACAGGGCTACGACGATATCAAGCCGGAATTCACCTATGGAAAGTCCCGCATCGACTTTTATATGGAAAAGGGCGAGCAAAAGTATCTGATGGAAGTCAAGGGCTGCACACTGGAAGTGGACGGTATCGGCTATTTCCCGGATGCACCCACCGAGCGGGGTGTGAAGCACCTGCACGAGCTGGCACAGGCACAGCGGACAGGATATCAGTGCGCTGTGGCCTTTGTGATTCAGATGGAAGGCATCACCGAGGTGCGGCCAAATGTCAGGACGCAGCCAGAGTTTGGTACGGCACTGGCCGAGGCCAAAGCCGCAGGTGTGCGGGTGCTGTTTCTGCTCTGCCGTGTGGGGCGTGACAGCTTGGAAATCATGGAGCAGCGGGAAGGCTGAAAAAATTTTCAGAAAACCTCTTGACCCTGACGCAGCGTCATAGCGTATACTGTGGCTGTCGCAAGGGAGGACAGCAAGATGATGACAGTGAACGAAGTGAGCAAGCGGACCGGGTGAGCATCCGGACCCTGCAATATTACGATAAAATCGGTCTGCTGCGCGCGGGCCGTACCGAAGGGCCGTACCGAAGCAGGCTATCGGCTGTATGACGATGCCGCGCTGGAACGTTTGCAGCAGATCTTATTGTTCCGGGAACTGGAATTTCCGCTGAAGGACATCCAGAAAATCGTGGAGAATCCTGCTTTTGACCGGCAGAAAGCACTGGAACAGCAGATCACACTTCTGACATTGAAAAAGCAGCATCTTGAAGATCTGATCGGCCTTGCGCAGAAAATTCGATCCACAGGAGGAATGGTTATGGACTTTACCGCATTTGATACGCAGAAGATCAAGAAGTATACCGAGCAGGCCAAAAAGGAATGGGGCGAAACGCCGGGATACAAAGAGTTTGAGGAAAAAACTGCCCATAAGACCGAGAAAGAGGTCAAGGACATGAGCAGTCAACTGATGGACATCGTGGCGGCATTCGGCGGGATGCAGAGCAAAGACCCGGCGGACTCTGAAGTGCAGGCACAGGTGAAGAAGCTGCAGGAGTTTATCACAGAGCTACTACTAAAATCGTGCAGGGCATTGTCACGAACAAAGAGGGCATCAATGTGGACCGGGAGTTCCGAGCGGGCGCAGCCAAAGCCCTTGCCATCGCAAAAAAGAAAATGGGGTGGAGCTTGCCATCCTGCAATCCCGCAGCCCCAGCTGCGGCGTGAAGGATGTTTACGATGGAACGTTTTCCGGGACAAAGATTCCCGGACAGGGCGTTTTTGCCAAGATGCTGATGGGCGAAGGCGTCCGTGTTCTGGATGCCGGGGAATTGCCTAAAATTATCTTGAAAAATGAGGACGGAAAATGTCAATCAGACTGATTTGCAGCGATATTGACGGTACGCTGCTGCAATACGGCAGGAAAGAGCTGGAAGGCGAGATCTTTGAACAGATACGGGAGCTGCATCGGCGCGGTATTTTGTTCTGCCCGGCATCCGGCCGGCAGTATACCAGCCTGCGCAAGCTCTTTGCACCGGTGGCAGACTGCTGTGTGTTTCTCTGCGAAAACGGCGGCGTGATCTATAAGGACGAACAGTGCATCGCCAAGAACCCGATGCCGCGTGCATTGGCCGAAGAAATCGCCAACGACCTGTGGACCCGCAGCGACGGGCAGGGCGAAGTGATGCTCTCCGGTCAGAATACCGCCTACCTGATGGAGCGGGGTCTGGGAATGCTCCAGCGCATCCAGTTCATCGGGAACAATTATCAAATCATCCATGACCCTTCCGAGGTGCCGGAGGAGATCACAAAAGTATCGGTGTATCTGCACGAAGGCGTAGAATCTTACACGGAACGGTTTGTCCCACGATGGAAAGAGGCGAACTGCGCTGTGGCAGGGCCGTACTGGATCGACACCACCTTTGCCAACAAGGGCATTGGTGTGAGCAGCATCTGCAAGACTCTGGACATCGCCCTTGCCGATGTGATGGCTTTTGGCGACAATTATAACGATGTGTCGATGCTGGACATTGTGGGTGTGCCCTACATTATGGATGGTGCCGCCGCACTGCTGCGGGAAAAGTACCCGAACCATACACCCCGCCCAGAGGATGTGCTGCGGGAGTTCTTGAAGCAGAACTGAATTTTGCGCGCATGTGTGCAAAATTCAAAATGATACGATATAAGGAAACATTTTGACATGACGAAAGTGCTTTTTATCTGCCACGGCAACATTTGCCGCAGCCCAATGGCCGAATTTGTAATGAAAGACCTTGTAGCCAAAGCCGGGCTTTCTGACCGGTTTGAAATCGCATCCGCCGCCACCAGCACCGAGGAGATCGGCAACCCGGTCTATCCGCCCGCCCGGCGGGCGAAGCTGGCCGAGCACGGCATCTCCTGCGAGGGTAAAACCGCCCGGCAGATGACCCGGCGGGATTACGAAACCTACGATTATCTGATCGCCATGGATCACAACAACCTGCGCAATATGGCGCGCTTTGTGGGCGGCGACCCGGAGCATAAAGTGTCTCTGCTGATGGATCATACCCGTCGCTCCGGCGATGTGGCCGACCCGTGGTATACCGGGGATTTTGAGGCTACCTGGCAGGATGTGCTGGAAGGCTGCACGGCTCTGCTGGAAGAACTGCGCTGACAGGAGAATTTTATGACAGAGCGTTATTGTGAGGGTGAACGGTTTGCTGACCTGTCGTTCACCGAGGAGGCTTTTTGAGGATTGCGACTTTACTGATTGCGTATTTGCGGATTGCTCTTTTACCAAGTGCGAACTGGATCATACCACGCTGAACGAGTGCAAATTCGTGCGGTGTGAGATCACAGGTCTGCGCAGCACCCATTCTTCGGTGCAGTCGCTGGATTTTGAGGACTGCCGCCTGAATGAAATTGAGTGGGCACCGCTGATGTCCAATGGTGTCTTCCCGGACCCTATCCACACGCTGAAAGAGTGCAGTCTGAAATATAACACCTTCACCGAAATGAACTTTAACCGCTTCGACTTTTCGGACGGCAACGAAATTGTCGGCTCCATGTTTGCCAAATGCGAGATGCAGCTGGCGAATTTCAAGGGTGTAGAACTTCACGAAACGGAGTTCTACCAGTGTGACCTGCGCAAGGCGGATTTCCGGGATGCTACAGGCTATAAGGTGGACATTCTGGGCAGCCGCCTGAAGGATGCAAAGTTTTCCCTGCCGGAAGCGGTGAATCTGTTGGCAGATTTGAAAATCAAGCTGTCATAAGAAGGAGAAAAAAATGCGTCAACTCATCATTGCACGAAAAGACCTGCAGATGTCGCCTGGCAAGCTGGCGGCGCAGTGCTGCCACGCTTCGCTGGCGTTCCTCACCGATCCCATCGGTATGGGACAGGGCGTGGAACCCATCGAGAAAGACGGAGAAATTACCGGCTATCGGGCAGAAATCATGTTGGAGAAGGCAACTTACGAAGAGTGGTTCGATGGCTCGTTTACCAAGACCGTATGTGGGGCAAAGAACCGCAATCAACTGCTGAAAGCAAAGACCATTGCCGAGGAATTGGGACTGGTGGAAAACAAAGACTTCTTCCTTATCCGGGATGCCTGCCACACCGAGCTGGAGCCGGAAGAATTTGATGAAAACGGAGAAGGCATGACCCTGACCTGCATCGGTTTCCGCCCGCTGCCGGATGAAATTGCACACCAGATCAGCCATAAGTTTCATTTGTATTGATAGAATTCCTTTATTTTATAAGCATTTTCCACAGTCACTGCAGCCGTTGCAGATCAACTTGCTGCCGCAGGTCTCGCAGTTTGCGCGGAAATGAGGCACATAGAGATCTTCCTGCGGGATGGGGTAGCCCCAGTCGTCCACGAGGTCAAAATGAATGGGCCTGCCCTGAAAATTCATGCCGGATTTATAAGCCATCCGGCTTTGCAGCTGCTTGTTTGGCAGGTGGTAGCGCCTGCCGTCCTTGATGAACACAGTGCCAGTCTCGATAAAGCAGAATGTTACGTTGGCATCCACGCATTCCTGCCGGAGAGATTTGACCCAATCGAAATTGCAGGGGCGGGCACCATCGTAGTTTTCGCCGCCGCAGATGACCTGCTCGATCTGCCCGGCGGAAAAGTACTGCCGGATGCTTACCGGTCCGATGAAGGGCGCGCACATGATGCCCTTGTGCTTGAAGGGCAGGTCAAACAGAATGGGAATGCGCTCATCGGCGCGGCGCTGATTTTCACAGGTGACGTTGAAAAAATGTTGTCCCAACCGCTGCCCCAGTCCGGCGGCAGGCACTCCCGTACCCGCTGCGGCCGTTTGGTGAGCAGAAAAAACACCACATCGCTGCGCTGGCGCATGATGTCCCACGCCTCAGCCCGCCACGGATCGGCTTCTTCCAAGAAGAAATCCGAGGTCATGCAGACCCGGATCTGCTCACCACTCTGGATTTTGTAGTGTCCGATGCGGTCTTTCTGGAGCGGGTAGGAAAAGCCGCTTTTCGTTTTGTAGATCTCGGCTCCGTTCTGGTCCCGCATTCGGTCGAGAAAATACATGTAGCAGTTCTGGCAGCCCTCGCTGCACTTGACGCAGCCGTGCCATGGATTCCAGATGTCGTGCAGGAAGCTCACCTTCTTTCGGTACCTATTATAATAGCTGTGCGGACAGGAAACAAGAGCACCCCTTGCGCCGCCCCGCCGGATGTGATAGGATGAAGAAAACCATGTGAGGGAGGAACTAGCATGCCTTTTCTGATGATCCGCAACGACATCACCAAGGTGACGACGGATGCCATCGTCAACCCCGCCAACCGGAACCTTTTGCAGGGCAGCGGCACCAGCCGCGCCATCTATCAGGCGGCAGGGGAGCAGGAGGACCGCTTCCTGTGAAGCCATCGGGCACTGCGATTTGGGCAGGGCGGTGTGTACTCCGGCATTCGGACTGCCCGCAAAGTATATCTTCCATGCGGTCTGCCCGGCATGGCACGGCGGATTTTTTGGCGAAGCAAAACAATTAGCCGATGCATACCACTCCGCGTTGGAATTAGCCGCAAAGTACCACTGCGAGAGAGTGGCCTTTCCGCTGCTGTCCAGCGGGAACTATGGCTACCCCAAAGGAACAGGCCTTCCGCATTGCGGTGGACACCATCACACAGTACGTCATGGAGCACGACCTGACCGTGTATCTGGTGCTTTACGACCGGGACTCGCTGGCCGTGAGCCGGAAGCTGTTCGCCTCGGTGGAGGAGTACATTGACGACCACTATGTAGCCCAGAACGATGAAAGCTATGGGTCTGGCCGTCGGCGCAGGGAATTGTCAGAGCGGCGGAGGCTTCTGGAAGAAGATGCTGCCCTGCCGATGCTAGGTGCCCGGCACCCGCCGCGGCACCCAGGACAGCCCGCAGTCTGGAGAGCCTGATGGACAACCTTGGCGAGAGCTTCACCACCCGGCTGCTGCGGCTCATTGACGAGCGGGGGCTGAAGGACTCCACCGTATACAAGCAGTCCAACATCTCCCGGCAGCACTTCTCCAAAATTCAGTGCAACCGGGACTACAACCCCAAAAAAGAAGACTGTGCTTGCCTTTGCGGTGGGGCTGCATCTGTCGGAGGATGAGACCATCGACCTGCTCAAGAGCGCGGGCTATGCCTTTTCGGATGGCTCCAAGCGGGATTGGATCGTGCGGTACTGTCTGGAACATAAAATCTATAACATCAATCAGGTCAATACGCTGCTGTTTGAATACGATCAGGAACAGCTGGGTGCGTGATTTGTCGCCTGCCCGTTGACCTTTTGTCCTCCGTTTTGTGGTATCCTTTTTGCCAACGAAAGCGATACACCACAAAACGGAGGGCATTTATTATGAAAAAATCTTACCGAGCTTGTTTTCATTCTGGACCGCAGCGGTTCCATGGGCGGGCTGGAGCAGGACACCATCGGCGGGTTCAACGCCATGCTGACCCGGCAGAAGGAGCAGGAGGGCGAGGCCAATGTGACCACGATCCTGTTCGACCATGAGGTGCAGCTGCTGCACGACCGTTTCCCACTGAAGGCTGTTGCACCGCTGACCGAAAAGGACTATTACGTCCGGGGCTGTACGGCGCTGCTGGATGCCATAGGTTATGGCATGGAAAAGATGGCGAATATCCAGCGCCATCTGCCGGAGAGTGAGCGCGCCGAAAAGGTCATCTTTGTTATTACCACGGACGGGCTGGAAAACGCCAGCAAACGGTTTAGCTATGAGAAGATTCGCCGGATGATCGAGCGGGAAAAAGAACGGTACGGCTGGGAATTTCTGTTCCTTGGTGCCAACATGGACGCCGTGAAGGAAGCTGCCCGCTTCGGCATCTCGTCCGACCGGGCTGTGCGGTTTGAGAATGACGCACAGGGCGTGGCGGTCAACTACCACGTTGTTAGCGAGACAGTCTCCCGGATGCGGGAGGCACCCTGCTGCGCGTCCATCGGCGCAGAGTGGAAAGAACAAATCGAAGCTGATTTCCAGAAGCGGCATCATAGGTAAGGGAGGAAACAGCCATGTTAGGAGCAATCTTGGGTGACATCGTGGGCAGTCCCTATGAATTTGACCACAACAATTACAAGCACAAGGATTTTCCGCTGCTGAGCGAGAAATCGCACTTCACCGATGATACCGTCATGACCGCTGCGGTGGCAGTTGGTCTGATTGACGGAAAGGGTCTGCCGGAGAGAACATTTTGTGCAGTGCAGCATGAAATGCGGTTCTGGGGCCGTGAATATCCCCATGCCGGTTACGGCGGGATGTTCCGCCGGTGGCTGCACGCAGAAAATCCGAATCCCTATGGCAGTTTTGGCAACGGCTCGGCTATGCGGGTATCGGCGGCAGGCTGGCTGTTCGATACGCTGGACAAAACATTGGAGATGGCAAAGGTGACTGCCGAGGTCACCCACAACCACCCGGAGGGCATCAAGGGCGCACAGGCCACGGCGGCAGCGATTTTTCTGGCACGCACCGGCCACAGCAAGCCGGAGATCCGGCAGTATGTGGAGCAGACCTTTGGCTACGACCTGAACCGTACCTGCGATGAAATTCGGCCGACCTATCATCATGTGGAGACCTGTCAGGAAACTGTGCCGGAAGCAATCATTGCTTTTCTGGAAAGCGTCAGTTTTGAGGATGCACTTCGCAATGCGGTTTCTCTGGGCGGCGACAGCGACACCCTTGCCTGCATCACCGGCGGCATTGCCGAAGCTTTTTACGGGATGCCGCAGGAACTGCGGGACGAGACTTTGAAACGTCTGCCGGAGGATATCCGGGAAGCATATGAACTGTTGTGCTTCATGATTGCCAAGATGATATAAAATGCGATGATACGACTGAATTTTGAAAAGATTGCATGGGATTTTATGAAAGTATTATTCTTTTTTATGAATTTTAGCACTCTTCTATTGACACTGCTAATGAACAGTGCTATAACAGTGGCGTGCTCAGGAGGAAGGGCAAAAGGAGAACCGCAAGGCTCCCCGGAAAGCCTTTCCGAGTGGACGCTTCAAAATTGTTGCCCCGACCCGAACGCCGGGATTGGAGGAATGATTTATGCTTATGCCGACTGTTTTCCATGAAAATCTGTTCGATGATTTCTTCGATCCGTTCTGGAATGACGCTGCACTGGAACGTATGATGAACCGTGAGGCTCGTGATACGTTTGGCAAGCGCGGTGCAAACATGATGAAGACCGATGTCAAACAGACGGACAACGGCTACGAAGTGGCCGTTGATCTGCCGGGCTGCAAGAAGGACGACGTTCAGATGGATCTGAACGACGGCTACCTGACCATTCAGGCAGTGCGCAGCCACAGCAATGACGAAAAGGATCAGAAGGGTCGCTATGTGCGGCGCGAGACCTTCTCCGGCACCTGTGCACGCAGTTTCTACGTGGGCGATGTGAAGAAGGAAGACATCCATGCAAAGTTCGAGGATGGCGTCCTGCATGTTGAGCTGCCTGCTCCTCAGCAGACGAAGGCTTTGCCTGAGAACCCGAATCTGATTGAAATCGAGTAAAATGCCGGTCGTGTGCGCCAAGTCACACACGCACATAAAGTGCCCCCGGAGAGCCGCAACAAGCTCTCCGGGGGCATTTTTGTTTCGCTATCTTTTCCGCAAGGGAAAATCATGGTATACTGAGAACAGCAACTCGGAATTTATGGAGGTACTTCACTATGGAATACAAACGCTTTGGCGGTAAGCTCCTTGTCCGCATCGACAAAGATGAGGAGATCGGTGAAACAAATTTGATTTTAGGGGGACAAAGATGAGTGATGTAAAAGGAAAGACCGGCGCAGTCCTGAGGGAGACGGCAGTCCTGACCGGGGCGGTGGCGATCATTGCGGCGGGCGTTTTCTTTTTTCTGGTGCCGAGCCATACATCCGTCAGCAGCATTTCCGGCCTTGGCATCGTGCTGTCCAATTTTGTGCCGCTGCCCTTGTCGGTCATTACGATGATCCTGAACGTCGTGCTTCTCATCATCGGGTTCTTTACCTGCGGCAGAGAATTTGGCGCAAAGACCGTATACACCAGTGTGCTGCTGCCGGTGTTTCTGGGGCTGTTTGAAAAGCTGTTCCCGGAGTTCGGCTCGATGACCGGCAGTCAGGAGCTGGACGTGCTGTGCTATATTCTGGTGGTCAGCGTCGGGCTGAGTATTTTGTTCAACCGCAATGCATCCTCCGGCGGGCTGGATATCGTGGCAAAGATCATGAACAAGTACCTGCACATGGAATTGGGAAAAGCCATGTCTCTGTCGGGAATGTGTGTGGCGCTTTCCGCGGCCTTGGTCTACGATAAAAAGACCGTGGTGCTGAGTATCCTCGGTACTTACTTCAACGGCATCGTGCTGGACCATTTCATCTTTGATAACAGCATCAAACGCCGCGTCTGCATCATCACTGAAAAAGAGGAGGCGCTGCGTCAGTTCATCCTCCATGACCTGCACAGCGGTGCGACCATGTACGAGGCCATCGGTGCATACAATCGGGAAAAGCACAACGAGATCATTACCATCGTGGACAAGAGCGAATATCAGAAGCTGATGAACTTTATCAACCGGGAAGACCCCAAGGCTTTTGTTACCATTTACAATGTGTCCGGCATGCAGTATCAGCCCAAGATCTGATCGGCGGAGAGCTGCGTGGTATACTCAAGTCCGGAAATATCAAAGCGCATGGAGGTAAAAAGCATGCTGACCTATACCTATGTTTCCGAGGGCAAATTTGAACTGATGGAAAAACCAAAGCCGGTGCTGCAGCACGAGCGGGATGCCATTGTAAAAGTGACCCTTGCCAGCATCTGCTCAAGTGACCTGCACATCAAGCACGGAAGCGTCCCCCGGGCGGTGCCCGGCATCACGGTAGGGCATGAGATGGTGGGCATCGTAGAAGAAGTGGGCAGTGCGGTGACCAATGTGAAACCCGGCGACCGGGTGACGGTGAACGTGGAGACCTTCTGCGGAGAGTGCTTTTTCTGCAAAAAAGGCTTCGTGAACAACTGCACCGATCAAAACGGCGGCTGGGCACTGGGCTGCCGCATCGACGGCGGGCAGGCCGAGTATGTCCGGGTGCCCTTTGCGGATCAGGGACTGAACAAGATCCCGGACGGCGTTACCGATCGGCAGGCGCTGCTGGTGGGCGATGTGCTGGCCACCGGCTTTTGGGCGGCACGCATCTCGGAGATCACCCCGAGGATACCGTGCTGATCCTCGGTGCAGGGCCGACCGGCATCTGCACGCTGCTGTGCGTCATGCTGCACAGCCCCAAGCGCATCATCGTCTGTGAAAAGGACGCAAGCCGCCTGCAGTTCATCCGTCGGCACTACCCGCAGGTGCTCACCGTGCAGCCGGAGGACTGCGCCGCCTTTGTGCGTGCCCACAGCGACCACGGCGGGGCCGATGTGGTGCTGGAGGTGGCCGGCGCGGAATCCACCTTCCGTCTGGCCTGGGAGTGCGCGAGACCCAACGCCATCGTGACGGTGGTGGCACTGTATGACAAGGCCCAGGTCCTGCCGCTGCCGGATATGTACGGCAAGAACCTCACCTTCAAGACCGGTGGCGTGGACGGCTGCAACTGCGAGGAAACGCTGCGTCTCATCGCGGAGGGGAAATTGGACACCGAGCCGCTCATCACCCACACCTATCCCCTCAGCAGGATCGAAGAGGGCTACGAGCTGTTTGAAAAGAAGAGGAACGGCGTGATCAAGGTGGCAGTGGAGTGCTGACGGTGTGCGCCAAGTCACACACGCACATAAGGTGGCCCCGGAGAGCTGTAACAAGCCCTCCGGGGCCATTTTTGTTCCTGGCATCTTTTCCGCAGCGGCAAGGCGTGGTAGAATAAGGGCAGAACCAATCCACAGGTGAGAAAATCGAACTTCAGAGAGAGGAGATGTTTCTATGCAGTCTGATCAGCTGAAACGCCGGATCTCAGCAGGCAGAGGAGATTCTTTGGCCGATCTGGTTTTGAAAAATGCCAGAATCGTCAATGTGTTTACCGATGAGATCGACACCGCTGACATTGCCATCAGCGGAAATTCGATCGTGGGCGTGGGTGCGTATCACGGCCGGAAAGAAGTTGATCTGCACGGCAAATATGTCTGCCCGGGCCTGATCGATGGGCATATCCACATCGAAAGCTCCATGCTCTGTGGTCCGGCTTTCGAGCAGGCAGTGCTGCCCCACGGTACCACTGCGGTGGTCACAGACCCACACGAGATCTCAAACGTTGCGGGGCTGGAAGGCTTGGATTTTATGCTGGAAACGACAAAAAATCTGACCCTTTCGGTTTATTTCATGCTGCCCTCCTGTGTTCCGGCCACGGATCTGGATGAATCCGGTGCGGTGCTGAACGCAGAACAGCTCCGGCCTTACTACGGCGATCCCCGTGTGCTGGGGCTTGCGGAACTGATGAATGCCTACGGGACGGTGCGCTGTGACCCGAAGATCCTGCAGAAGATCCGCGACTGCACCGAAGCGGGAAAGATCGTGGATGGACACGCACCGCTCTTGAGCGATAAGGACCTGAATGCTTATATTGCGGCAGGCGTTCAGTCCGATCACGAGTGCTCCAACATCGAGGAAGCCATGGAAAAATTCCGGCTCGGACAATATATCATGATCCGGGAAGGAACGGCTGCCAAAAATATGGAGGTCCTGATGCCGCTGTTCCGGGAGCCTTATTGCAGCCGCTGTATGCTGGTGACGGATGATAAGCACCCCGGTGACCTGCTGGACAGCGGACACATCGATTCCAACATCCGTAAAGCGATCCGGCTGGGCGCAGACCCGGCAGTGGCCGTCAAAATGGCAACGCTGGTCCCGGCACAGTATTTTGGATTCAAGCAGCACGGTGCCGTGGCACCGGGGTACCGGGCAGATCTGGTTGTGGTTCCTGATCTGGAATCCTTTACGGTCGAACAGGTTTACAAGAACGGCACGCTGGTGGCCGAGCACGGAAAAACGCTGAAACCCGCACCGCTTGACATCGACCGTGTGAGATTTTCCCACGTTATGGATTCCTTTGATCTGGATGAGATCACACTGCAGGACCTGGAACTTCGGGAAAGCGGGGAGCAGGAGCGTGTCATCTGCCTGAACCGGGGCGAGCTGCTTACGGAGGAAAAAATCATCCCGTTCCAACGGCATCCGGGCAAGGCTCCCGGTGTGGACCCGGAACACAACATCGTGAAACTGGCCGTTTTTGAGCGGCATCATCACTCCGGCCATGTGGGCATTGGCTTTTTAGGAAACTTCAGCCTGAAATGCGGAGCCGTTGCATCGAGCATCGCACATGATTCCCATAACCTGATTGTGGCAGGGGACAACGATACCGATATGATGCTGGCCGGCAACACTGTGCGGAAAAACAAAGGCGGACTTGCGTTTGTGGCAGATGGACAGGTCGTGGCAGAACTTGCGCTTCCGGTGGCCGGATTGATGAGCACCGAAAGCGCAGAGAGCGTTGCGGCGAAAATGCAGGCGCTGAACGATGCCCTCAAGGCACATGGTGTAGCGGAAGACATCGGCATTTTTATGACCCTCGCCTTCGTCAGCCTTCCGGTCATTCCAAAACTCAGACTGAATACATACGGCATCATCGATGTAGCGCAGCAGAAAGTCGTTCCGGCTGTTTTTAATAGGCGATAACAAAAATACTGCCGGAGACCGACCTGAATGGTCCGTCTCCGGCAACAGAACAGTTCGTTCCTACTCTTAGAAGCGAGCCGCATCAAGAGAAAAATTGACGGAAATTCTTATTTGATAAATCGGAATTTGACGAAGGAACTGGAGAAAATGAAATACGAAAAAAGTTGCGGAGCAATCGTTTATACAAATATCAATGGCAAACGATTATTTGGTTGAACAAATGCTTGACGGACACTGGGGTGTCCCCAAAGGACATGTTGAAGAAAACGAAAAAAGAAGAAGAGACCGCTTTAAGAGAAATAAAAGAAGAGGTCGGGTTAGATGTCATTATTGATACGGGCTTTAGAGCTGTAGAGACATATTCGCCCAAAGAGGGTGTCCTCAAAGATGTGGTCTATTTTGTTGCTTACAGCAAATCAATGGATACAACCATGCAAGCGGTAGAAGTAAGAGATATTAAATGGATTGAATTAAAAGAGGCAATAAATTTAACAGAATTCCGAGATATGCAGGAAATTATTATGAAGGCAGATACATATTTATGTAAAACAAATTGACCGTTTCCCGTTTGTTGGAGCAACAAATTCGCGTTTATCAAGGGGAACATTTAAGTATTAAAAACGGGAGTGAAAACAAATGATGACCATTGCACAGATCATGGAAAAGATGATCGCCTTTTCCGAAGGGAATATCCATGACATCACGCACCTGAGCTGTGTGTGGACCTATGCCAAAACCATTGGTGAGCTGGAGGGGCTGGACGCAGACACGCAGTTTATTCTGGAGGTGGCGGCCATCACGCACGATATTGCCTGCCCGCTCTGCCGCGAGAAATACGGCAACACCAACGGCAAGTATCAGGAGCAGGAGGGTGCCGTGCTGGTGCGGGAGTTTCTGTCAGATACCGGCATGACACCCGCACAGATCGACCGGGTGGCCTATCTGGTAGGGCACCACCATAGTCCGGCGCAGATCAACGGCATTGACTATCAGATTCTGATTGAGGCGGATTATATCGTCAATGCGTCCGAAAGCGGGTACGACCAGCAGGCAATCCGAACCTTTATGGAACATACCATGAAAACGACGACAGGCATCCGACTGACGAAAACAGTGTTTGGAGGTACGGTGTAAAAATGATTCAGAAGCATTGCTTTGAATGCGGTACGGCAAGCCCTCTTATATTCTGGTGGCTGGATATGTGAACCGCGGTGAGGCAGAAGAACACGCCGTGGTGCGGGAAGTCCGGGAAGAAACCGGGTTGGAAGTAGAGCACCTCCGGTTCAACCGTACTAAGTTTTTTGAGCCGTCTAACACGCTGATGTGCAACTTTACGGCTTTCGTCAGAACCGCAAAGGCGCTGCATATCAACCACGAAGTGGACCGCTGCAAGTGGTTCACCCCGCAGGAAGCCAGAGAAAACATCCGTCCCAACAGCCTTGCAGCGGAATTTTTGAATGCGTATCTGGACGAAGTGGGGAATAAGCCGATGGAGATGTGATTCGTGGCTGTGCCACGGGAATTTTGACGGAGAGTATGGAAAAAAGTTGGTTCGGCCTGTTTCGGTTGACTTTTTATAAAGAATTGGTATATTGATACTATGTAGTATCAATAAGTATCAACTGCGAGGTGGACAGAATGGATGGGGCACAGTTTGCCAAAATGCTTTCAGATAAGCATTTGTTTGAACTCAATCGGATGGAATACAAGTACTCGACTGTCAGCGTCAAAGAATTTGCCGAATTGCTGCGGCAAAACTTTGCGCAGCCTCTGCCGTTGACTGATTTTTCTGGAAATAAGCTGTTTTACCTGCCGAACCTCGCGCAAATTTCAACAAATGGTATGAAGCAGTTGCTCTCTGTCCCGGTCAGTGGACAAAACTTCGGTTTGTCGGCGATGACCGAGGAAATTTATGCGACTTTTCAAATTGAAAGTATCCGCTCGACCCGCAGCAGTATCCGTTATATCCTCGATGGTTATGCCCCTCGTGATGAACAAGAAGCTCGCATCTATGGTATGAAGCGCGGACTGGAGTTTATCGCGAATCGTCAGAATACGATCACCGAGGAGAATCTGCATTACCTATATCGGATCAGCACAGGGGATTATCTCCCGGATGAAGATCGATTACTGCCAAACTACTTTTTATCGGCATGGCGAGGTTTTTATTGTGGGCGGTGAAGAACCTGCATAAGGCTGCCATTCTGCACTTTGCCTTTGCGTACTACCACCCCTATTTTGACGGGAATGGACGCACTGCACGGCTATTCCACCTCTGGTATCTTGTTCAGCAGGGCTATCCTGCGGCACTGTTCACGCCGTTTTCCCGATACATCGCTGAAAACAAGGACGCATATTACAAAGCCTACGAACGCGTGGAAAGAAATGCTCTGATTTCCGGCTATACGGATGTGACTCCTTGTTTGTTCTACTTCTGCAATGAGGTCTATAACCGCCTGCAGGTGGATGCAGTCCCGCCGAAAACTGATCTTGAGGTATATCAAACTGCTCTTGCGGGAGGAAAAATCACAGAAAAACCGAACGGCTGCTCTGGGAGTATGTTCTGTCTGCTTATGGTGCAGAGCCTGAGTTTACCACAAAGCAGCTGGAAAAGGATTTCCGAAACGCGGCGTATGCAACCAGTCGGACGTTTGTGATGAAATTCCATGAGATGGGGCTGCTTACTGCAAGAAAAGCAGGAAACAGGGTGTTCTATCGTGTCGGTGGGACTTCTGGTCGGCCATTATAATGACTTCTTCTTTATCATCATGCATGCCGCATAAGAGCGGCAAAAATTTTTCTGACAGGTTCAGTATAATCCTTAAAGTTGACTTCAGGTCAAGAGCTTTTTTGAATTTATAACAGTCGTGTCGAAAGACATCCCGTCTGAGGGCAAAGCGAAGGTTTTGCTTTTCAGGCGGGATTTTTTTGCTTTTGGGACTGTTG
>VOFG01004234.1_pt1 | contig 25862 bp, 35 predicted proteins | sample 5384171 | NCBI WGS metagenome assembly VOFG01 (sample SAMN12384726, study PRJNA508395) | human gut metagenome | isolation source: healthy gut F | host: Homo sapiens | reverse complement strand
CTCACTTAGTAAAATTATTCTTGCCATAGTTTCGGTAATGAGTAGTACAAATATAACTCTTTTAAAAGCCCAACCGTAAAAATCCCAACGAAAAAGAATAGATATCCCATCTTTGAGAACAATCAGTCAAACTTTGTTTTTTATTACAATGCGATAAAGATAAAGCTTTTCCAATAGATGCAACAAGAATTTTTCAATAAAACGAAAGCAGACCATGAACAACCCATATTTGGAAACTTCAAAAACTAGACCAATACAACTCTTTATTCGAAAAAATCTTTCCCCAGACGACTTATATCATCAAGCAATGAAATATAAATAATGAATGAATTTTCACAAGCTTCAACTGATAGTATTATTAAAAAATACAACATTTCCATATCCAGTTTGCAACGTTCTATTGTGCGGGCTGTAATGTTAGCAACGTATATGATCGTATATTAGTTTTTTATATAAGTCAAATTGCACTGTATCTGATGAACATACTAGATTCGAGAATGGTTCAATACCTTAAAGTTCTTCTGCAAGACAAATTACGATAAAGTAGAAATTAAATAAAAGAAGGTAAGTATATCCTATTCCTCATATTCTACAAACTCGACTCCAAGGAAGACATGATTATCAATCTTAGTAACAGAAAATGAGACAAAATAGTATATTCAAGTATTATTCAATAATAAAATGAATTGCATAAATAAAATCGTTAAAAAATTATGGCAACTGTAAAAGTAAAATTACGTCCGTCAACTGTTCCCGGCAAAGCCGGAACTATCTATTATCAATTGACACATCTTCGTCAAGTCAAACAGATCACTACGAAGATACATCTTCATCCCAAAAAAATTGGGATAGCAACAATACGCAAAATCATTTTTCACGACTCAACCTCATATTTACCCAATGTAAAATAGACAGATTTAGATCGGCTTGAAAAAATCATCTGCAAAATGGATACCGAATGCGCAAACTATACAGTCAACGAAATTATAGAAAATTCCATCAGACAAACTCGATTACACTATTACTGGATTTTTCACCAAAACAAATTCAAAAACTAAAAACGACAATCGACGAGGAACCGCTCGTAATTACAACAAGACCTTAAAAGTCTGAAAGCATTTATGAAAAACACAGATTCAACGTTCAATATTGTAACCGAACAATTTGTGGAAAGTTATAATACCTTTTTTTTAATTCAACGAGGTGTCGTGAAAACACCATCTCGTTCTATGCGCATATTCCGTTCTGTATATAACAAAGCGGTAACTCCAAAAAATCGTAGAGCAAACCTTTCCATTCAAGAACGTCTATACAGGGGTGGACAAAACCCGAAAACGTGCTGTTACAGAAACGGTTATCTCTCAGCTTCTCTCTATAGACCTAAAAAATCCAAGGCTCTACAATTTGCACGAGATTGTTCATTTTCAGACCTGGAATGGCTTTTTAATACGTCTTTTAAAGAAATCAAACATACAGAATGGGTATATTACAACATAAAACCGGTCAAGAATTAACGATCAAATTGAAAACCAAACTACAAAAATAATCAACCGGTATGAAAAAAAGACTTACGTGTTCCCGATTTTAAACACGGAAGATGGGAATAAAACCACTACAATATGAAATCGCGCTCGAATTACTATGGCCAACTGAAACGCCTTTCCAATTTTTTAGAGATATTAACTTATCCTCCTTTTTGGGCAACGACCGCACGTAATAAAAATGTGCCTTTATCAATCATCAGCGCAGGCATGGGACAGGACGACACTGATTTATTGACCAAGATGAGAAAATTCAGTTATAGACGAAGTAAATAAAACCATTATTGACTCGATAAAACAGTAGTTCTAAGTAGAACGGTACTAATTCAATGCAAAGATACTTATTTTTATTGATTAACAAAATGGATAACATTTTTTTTTATCTATATACATAAAAACAATTATGCTTATGTCAATATTTAATACTTTACGATAGTATGATAGAGGGATTTTGTTAAAATACAATAACATTACAAAATAAAAATAAAAAAAAAGTTGTTAAAGATAAAAGACGAAGGAGTGAAAAACAAGTTTCAGAAGTTAGAATAATCAGCTTGGTAGACATATTCTATCATGCTGATTATCTTTATATTACAACATAATACCATCTCTTACTTAGAGACAGTATAAATTTGGAGTTACAGATTGTTTTTCTTGGATCAGGAAAAACACTTGCTGCATACTAGAATTTCAAACGATTGAAAAGGTTAGTTTAACTCTGATTGCTGTATATTTTATAATATGCAGGAATGGAAGATATATCCTTCTATTTTATAAAGTAGTAAAGATAAAAAATGACATCAAGTAATAATCCGAAAAGCATTGGTTTTGCATTAAAAGTATTCTATAATAAGGTCTTTTGCCATTGAAGAAGTTCTTTTGAAAAAAAAAACATTGAATGTTACATCCCTTGCGAAACCGTAAAGGTTCTCAAGCAAGACGGAACAAAAAAATGTACGTAAGCCAGTCATCAATTCATTACTTTTCTTCCATTCAGAAACTTACATAGCGAAAAGAAATACAGAATATCTTTATAGACAAGGTAATTCTCTATACCCGACAAATTGATTTCAAAAAAAAGTTCCTTTAGTCATTCCCGAGAAGGAGATGAACATCTTCATGCTCGTTACCTCATCGGGTGAGAAAGGCATGGAATATTTTGATACAGACAATCCTAAATTTTATCAAAGGAGACCGCGTAAAGGTCATTGACGGAGCGTTCAAAGGTGCGGAAGGATATATCTGCCGCATTAAAAGAACCACCGGCTAATTATAGCAATTCATGGTGTATGCGCTGTAGCCACCTCTTTATATTCCGCAATCCTTTTTGAAAAAAAATGCCTTAACGACAGTACGTTCGCTCTGTAAAAAACAAAACAAAATGCGAAATAAATTCTTACAGATAGAATATATTCATCCCTATATAATATGGTGTATAGATAGTTTTTTATCTGTCATATCCTCATTTTCTATTTTTCTATTTTCCCACTATCTGATTAATATCAACATCAATTTCAACCAGCAACGATATGTTCTGTTGATAGCGGTCATTTCCAGTATTGTATGGACTGGTATTTGCAAAACCTACGAGGGAATTATACGTTATTCCACTTTAGTAGAACTGACGCGTATCATTTACGCCATGCTGCTGAAAGCTCTCACTTTCATTTTGTTTGCCTATATAACACTGGACTATATCGGATTGTTCATCTATTCCATCATTATAACGGATTTTATCAGTTCCGTTTTCCTGCTCATGTGTACACGGATATTAACCGTCAATTTCTACTATCATTTATTACAGCTTTTAAAAAAACCTAGACAAGCAACTTTAATATATGGTATCTCCGAAAGGAATCAGTCTGGCTAATTATCTACGAAGTGAAAAAACAATCTTATAATGTTTTTCGATTTATCACCCGAAACCCGAAAACAAGAAATACCGGCTTGTGGATATCAGATATATTTAATTGACGAAGAAAATAGTCTGAAAATTATTCAGCACCTTAAAAGTCAAGTGTATATTATTTCTAAGCCACACAGATCTCCGTAACGATGAAGAAATAGTGCAATACGGTCTGAGAACCACATCTGCCTGCGCATTGCACCATTTTTGACAGAACAAACACAATGGAGTGAGATACAATTACGCAACATACAGATAGAAGATCTTTTGAGCCGGGAAGAAATAAACATCGACTTGGATAATATCCGCAATGAACTGTCCGGAAGTGTTATCATGGTGACCGGAGCAGCAGGAAGTATCGGAAGCGAATTATGCCGGCAGTTATGTTGCTTCAACCTGAAGCAGCCGTCCTGTTTGATTTTTCAGAAACCGCCACTTACGAAGTAGATATGGAGCTGAAGAAAAATTTCCAGACCGTTCCATCCTGCCTGTCATAGGTGATGTGCGCAACCGTGACCGTGTGGAGTCACAGATAAGGTTTTTACCATCCCGACATCATCTTCACGCAGCCGCATACAAACATGTGCCCATGATGGAAAAATATCCATGTGAGGCGGTACGTACCAATGTCTTGGGTACAAGCATCATGGCAGATATGGCACTGAAATATGACGTAAAGAAATTCATCATGATCTCCACAGACAAAGCTGTAAATCCCAGCAGTGTGATGGGTGCTACCAAGCGGCTGGCAGAGATGTACGTACAAAGCCTCGGGAGTGCTATCCAAGAAGGAAACATAATTGGTAAAACCTCTTTTTATAACCACCTGTTTCGGCAATGTGCTGGGCAGCAACGGCAGTGTAATCCCCTTTTCCGCCAACAGATAATGGAAGGGGGCCCTGTGACAGTCACGCATCCGGACATCATTCGCTATTTCATGACTATCCCCGAAGCTTGCCGGCTAGTTCTGGAGGCCGCTTTTATGGGACAAGGAAACGATATCTTTATTTTCGACATGGGCAAACCCGTAAAATAACCGACATGGCATGCCGGATGATAAAAACTGGCAGGTTTACAGCCGGACAAAGACATTGAAATCGTCTATACCGGTCTGCGACCTGGCGAGAAACTATATGAGGAATTACTCTATAATGAAGAGAACTCTACCCCTACCCTTAATCCGAAAAAATATTCAAAGGTATCAGTTTAAAACAGGATTACGATAAAATAAAGCCCGCCCTGCAACAATTGTTTGAGGTTGCCCAGACGGACAATAAAAAGAAACCGTATATCGGTTGAAGCAGATTGTACCGGAATTCAAAAGTATGAACTCCGTATATGAGGCGCTGGATGAAAAAACATGTATATAAAAAATGAATTCTAATATAATGTTTAACTAAAATGAATCGTAAAATGAAAAAACATTTCATTGCGTTTATGATGCCATTTCTAACCTTGGCTACGGGATTTGCACAAGAAGCGGCTCAAGATGTTCCTGTCAAACAGGATACAAAGGAGATCTTTACTGGACAGACCCTGCAAGCGGGGGCAAACGGCTCTTAAACAAGTCTAAATTCAGAGACAACTGGTTTGTCGGATTGCAGGCCGGCGCCCTTTATTCCTGGGGGACCCATACTTCCAGTTCTGAATTCTTCGACCAGTTCCGTCCTGCCGGTGCGTTGTCCATAGGCAAGTGGATCGTCTTGCAGGAGGTATCCGCCTCCAAGGTTTCTATGGAAGCAATGCCGGACGGCAAGCAACGACAAGCCCTACTATTGGGACGCCATGGGGGTAGGCCTAGACGGATTGTTCAACTTCACCAACCTCTTTTGCGGGTATGAGGAAGACCGACCTTCAACCTGATCGGTATCTTGGGAGCCGGTTACGAACACACCGCCAACTTCAGCAGGCGTACCTGAACGACGGAATGTACAATACCGAATCACAAGACCTGCTGTCCATCCGCCTGGGTCTGATGGCGAAATTCCGCCTCGGCAAAGCGTGGACTTTAATCTTGAAATCACGAACAGTTTGCTTGACGACTCATTCGACGGTTGGGAAGGCGAAGGTTCAAACGACCGCTGGGATGGCCATGTCAACATATTGGCAGGTGTCAGCTACCGTTTCAAAAATCATAACGGCTCACGGCAATTCACCTACGCCCGCCGCGACATGTCGAAATATGACGAAGCAAACGCCGAAATCAACCGCCTGCGTGAAGCCAACAAAGCGGCAGCCACTCCTGTCACAAAGATTGAGACCAAAGTAGTGGAAAGCAACCATATCCGTTCGTTTATCTCGTTTGACAATGCTTCAGCCGCAATCAACAAACTACAGGAAGTGAACGTTTACACAGCAGCAGAAAATATGAAGAAGATGGCCGATGGCGACCTCTATATCACTTCAACCAAAGAAGTAAGAGACACCGAATTGTTCATGGCACGGGCACAATCCATCCGCAATGTGCTGGCCAACACATACAATATTCCGGCCGGACGTATTTTTATAGAAAAAAACCCTGCTGTCATTGCATCGCTCGATCCACAAAAGAGCTGCGTCATAGTGTACATCAATGAATAAACGACCCATTTTAAAAGTATAATTTGGCATGAAAAAATAGCTATATTATTTGTGGTCTTCTTTGTTCCGTATCCTTATGGGCACAAACAATAGAAGACGATGCAACCTGGAAATTAAAGACCGACACTGTACGGGCGTTAAAGCATTACAAGGCCGGTGACAACTGGTTCATCGGGATTCAGGCCGGAGCCAATCATTCGCTGTCCGAGAACAGCCGGTTCGGATCTTTTCGGTGCCATGACCAGACCAAGCATAGCCCTCTCGGTCGGTAAATACTTCACCCGCTATCGGAGCACGTGTGCAGTTCGCTTATTTAAAACAAATGTCACGCGCCAACAGCGAAGTAATTGAAGCCTTCCCCGAGGTGTATGGCAAAGGAAACTACGGTTTCAACATGTTCAACGGTTATTTGGACGGATTGTTCAACCTGCACAATATTTTCGCCCAATATGACGAAAACATCCGTTTTAATGTAGTAGGTATCCTGGGTATGGGGTTCAACCCAGTTTCGATTCGATGATAAAGTACAAAGAGTGGGACAAATCCCCCAGTGAGAAATTTGCCCCTACCAAATCAGTACTGACAACAAAACGTTTTTCTCTCTCTACGTGCGGGCCTCCAGTTCAATTATATGCTGAGCAATGCGCTTGACATCAATCTGGAAGCGACCTTCAACGCAACGGACGATGCCTTCAATGGCACACGTTACGACCGTAAATGGGATTCATACGCCAACGTCATGTTAGGTCTCACCTATCATTTCAAGACCAGTACGGCGACCGTCGCTTCCGCTACACAGAGGTGAACGACCACCAAGCATGGGTTGACGAACTGAACCGCAAGATCAATGAGGAGCGTAACAAAACCGATACCGGCACCAGTCGTCACGGAAGTGAAGAAAGAGGTGGTGAAGAACGAAATGCTGGGCATGACCGTATCGTTCATTATCGACAAGTACAATATTACCGATATCCAGAAAAGAATGTGGCAGAAGCCGCCAAGTATCTGGAAGACCATCCGGAAGTCAACCTGATCGTAACAGGTTATGCCGACGTACAGACTGGTAATCCGGCCTACAATTTGAAGCTGAGCCAGCGCCGTGCCGAAGCTGTCTGCAACATGATGGTGAAAGAGTTTGGCGTAGATCCAAGCCGCATCCGGGTGGATTACAAAGGGTGACAGCCTGCAAACCATACCAACTGAAGAACGAGGGAACCGTGTTGTAGTGTTCATCACCGAAGCACGCAACAAATAATTTTTTTGTTCATAACTGAAAATGAGTAAGATTTGGTTGTCATTGGCACACATGGGCGGATCCGAACAAAGTTCGTCCGTGAGGCTTTCGAAACCAATTGGGTAGTTCCCTTAGGGCCAAATGTAGATGGCTTCGAACATGACTTGTCACAGTGGCTTTCAACGCATTGCGACCGGGAGGTACACGCCGTGGCATTATCATCAGGTACGGCAGCCATCCACTTGGCATTGATCATGCTGGGCGTAAGCAAAGGAGACGAAGTGATCTGCCAAAGTTTCACCTTTGCCGCGTCAGCCAACCCCATTTGTTATCAAGGTGCTACCCCCATTTTTCGTGGACAGTGAGCCTGATACCTGGAATATGGATCCTGTACTGCTTGAACAGGCCATCTGCGACCGTATGAAACAGACTGGCCTCAAGCCCAAAGCCATTCTTCCAGTACACCTTTACGGCACACCTGCCCACATGAACGAAATCTGTGGCATTGCCTCCCGCTACGGCATCCCCGTGGTGGAAGACGCTGCCGAAGCAATGGGGACCGTTTACGACGGACGCTATTGCGGGACCTTCGGCCAATATGGGATTTTCTCTTTTAACGGCAACAAGATGATCACCACCAGCGGTGGCGGCGCCTTACTATGCCATACGGAAGAGGAAGCCCAGAGAGTGAAGTTCTATGCTACCCAGGCACGTGAACCGTTCCCCTGGTATCAGCACGAACAGATCGGATACAATTACCGGCTCAGCAATGTGTCGGCTGGTATCGGACGCGGGCAGATGCGTGTAGTGGACAACCATATCGCACACCGCCGTGCCATCCATCGGCTATACACCGAGCTGCTGGCAGGACTTCCGGTATCACTGTGGTAGAACCCAAGAAATCTACCATATTTCTACCCAATTATTGGCTGACTACAATTAAAGTGGACAGTAACGAAACCAGTTTCAGCGCCTTGCAGCTGATGCAGCACTTGGCAAAAGCCGACATCGAGACCCGTCCGCTTTGGAAACCGTTACACCTGCAACCGTATTCTCCTCCTCCCCTCCTACGTCAACGGGATATCGGAAGCCCTGTTCAACTGTGGGCTCTGTCTGCCTTCGGGACCGATGGTGACGGACGGGGATGTGATGCGTGTAGCGGATGCAATACGGAGTATGATAGAGAGTATAAAATAGAAATATCACCATAGTTCTGAGAGACTATGGTGTATAAAAAATTTGAAAATAATTGATTGACTGTAAATTGAAACAGACTGTTCCATCACATCCTTGAATTTATCTCAAATCGAAAATAAATTTTTCATCCTTTAACTTCTTTATATTCTTTCTTTTGCCTTTTTTTTTTCTTTTCAAACTTTTGCCCTCAAGAATAAGAAGTTAATCAAAAAAAAAATGGAAAAGAAGCAATACATAAAGCCTATATTGGAATGAGAAGTTTTCATACCTCAAGAATATGGAGCTAGTTGTTATGATTATGATGCCCTGTTTTTATAAGATGGGCACGGAGTTTACTTGTGATGCACCAAAAGGAACGTTGTATTATTTTAGAGATAAGAACTGCTTCTGGTTCACAACCCACTATAGATCCTAAAACAGGAAATTTTCAGGCTAGGGAAACTATCATCCAAATGTAGTGCATTTCAAATCATTGAAGTCCAATCTGGTTTTTCATTGATATGTTGATTACAACCATAATCAGAATTTGAGAAAAATGAATTAGTCATGGAGGAGTAGGACAAAAATGAACTGGGAACTTACGCCATTAAGATTTGACATAAATTCTTGGGAAACTGCTAAATCCTAATCGGTAAATAAAACAGTAAATAAATCTTATTCATTAGTTCATTCTTTTTTCCTAACGACTTTTTAAATTTATTGATTCTCATTAATAGAAATTAGATTAAATAAATAGATAGACTACTGGAGGAACTAAGTCAGAATATCGTTTGAGCTGCAAAGAATTTGTAGTGTAATGACAAGGAAAATGAAAGAATGATATTATAAATGGTAAATCGCAATATATCAATTATTTCATTCTTTCACCCGGAGTTTCTCCGGGACCCATCACTATTCGCTTCAAACCTTTTCTGATTTCCTTTCCTCGAAACAGGAATCAAAAAAAAAAATAGTATGAAGAAAGATTATCAAAAAAAACCGATGCTTATTAATGAAGAGTTCATTCCGAACGAATAATGTAGCTGCATGATAACATTAAAAGCACTATTTCATTGTCATTATGGAGAAAACAATATAAACAATCATGGAGAACCATGCGCTACAACCTATGTAGATATTAATGGTATCCATGCTACAGGGCACGGCTGAAGGGTACTATAGAAAAATGGGGTATACCTATTCTCAATATTGATTGGAATGGATTCGATTTAAGTGACGCAAAAAGTAGGTGACAAGATTAGAGGCATCAAGATTGGACTAGCTATGATACAGTAAATAACACTGGAGAATACAATCATCAAGGTTGGGGTGAAAAACAATCTGCTGTTGAAGAAATGAACAAATCGTCCTAACCAATCGAAGACATTCCCCTATTTATACAAATTCGCATCAAATAACAGTATGTTTTTGAAGACCTTAAAAGTAAAGTCTATACTAAACCCTCAAATTAGGGTTCTAAAATATCTATCTTCGCTGCGAATCAAAATTTACGAATTATGCAAAAGCAATGAAGACCTTGAAAGATTCTACTTTCCCTATCTTTGGGTCTATCATCGTAAAATATAGACTTGGTTGTATGCCAATAGTTAAAATCAATCGAATTTGATAATATCTTTTGTGAGATGCCAATTCTGGTGCCTTATAAAGGATATGCTCTAAATTAAGTATTAACTTTTGTTGAGCTTCAAAAGGGTGGATGATAATCTATATATTTTCCATCATGAGAAAATTTCGGTAACATATCGACCACGGGAAACAAATGAAATCAATACACTAAACTCAAAACTTTTCTTTGAAAAAAATCATTATCCTAGTGGAATCCCTGCAAGACATAAACCCTGTGGAACGGGCATTGGTGAACAAAGCGACGGCAAACCGTACTCCGATCAATGCCACTATTGAATTATTGACACCGACGTGCAGAATTTCCGTTTGTGATATGTGCTATATCCGCATGGAGAAGTCACAAGCCGAGAAAAAGGAGGATTACGGAGCATAGAGGAATGGCTGCACATTGCCGACCAGCTACAGGAAATAGGAACGCTCTTCATCTTACTGACAGGAGGCGAGCCCCTACTCTATCCTGATTTCAAAAATTATATATCCGGCTGAAAGAAAAAAGGATTCATCCTCACCATCAATACAAACGCGACTTTGATAGATGACGAAACAGCGCGTCTGTTTCAACGTTTGAAACCGGAGGTGAATGTCTCGTTATATGGTGTGACCAACGGAACTTATCTCAATCTGTGCCACGCGACAAACGGTTTCGACCGTTGCTGGAAGGACTGAAACGATTAAAAGAATGCATGGCATAGATACCAAACTGAACCTCACCTTGACACGACAAAATATAAAGAACACCGGCAAATGCTGGAACTAGCTGACAATGGGACTTACTATGCTGACCAACAGTTACATTTCAGTCTATTCACGGCGGGATGCGCCACCACGCTACCCTTGATACGTGCCGCCCGTACCGGATGAAGTGGCACATGCCGAGGTTGAGGCACTGGAACATAAATATGGCAAGGAATACACATCATACGCCACTCATGTCCTCCAGCGATTGGAACGTGGAGAATCTCCCGTACCTGCTGAAGGCATCGGACTTGCCTGCCGGGCAGGTAAAAGTTCCGCATGGATCAACTGGCAGAGGGCGTCTGACTCCGTGCGTCGATATGGAAACACCAGCCGTTTCGCTACTTTCCACAACCGTAAGCGATGCACGAAACAAATAGTAACCAAATGCGAACAACTTCCGTTCCATAAAGAATGCGCAGGTTGTACCTTACGCTCTATCTGTGATGTCTGCTATGCCAATGCCCGCAATGAAAAGAGCAATGCGGCGGCATCGGCTACCTTTGCCGCATTGCAAAAAGTAAAAAAACAAATGAAAGGAAGTCTATAAAGACTTTTTCTCATAAATACATATACATTCCAAGTTTATGGATCATCTTCACGATGCCAACCTTTTGGAACGGCATTGGTGGACAAAGCCAATCAGAGCCGTGTCCCGATCACTACCAACTTCGAGCTGACTCCCACCTGTACGCTCAACTGCGACATGTGCTTCATACGCACCGAACGCAGCGTGGTTGAACGGCACGGAGGATTGTTACCTTTTGCAACAATGGCTCGACTGGGCGGAACAACTTCAGGACATGGGTACACTCTTCATCCTCCTCACCGGAGGTGAACCGATGCTCTATCCCACACTTCAAGGAGCTGTACACCCGGCTGCGCGAAATGGGATTCATCCTGACTCTCAATACGAACGGCACACTTATCGACAACGAAATGGTACGCATCTTGCAGACCCACAAGCCGCGGCGGATAAACGTCACCTTGTATGGAAGCAGTAGAGAAACCTACGGACGCTTGTGCCACAATCCACAAGGATACCCCTGTGCGCCCTGAAACGGTTGAAAAAGGCAGGCATCGATGTGAAACTGAACGTAAGTATCGTACGAAAGAATGAAAAAAGATTACGACGAGATCATCCGTCTGGCCCAGCATCTGGACATTCCGGCAGAAGCGCTAAACTCATACATGTTTCCTCTCCGCCCCGAATGCGGAAGTTGCGTAACATTCTAACTGAAAGACTGGATGCCGACGAGGCGGCCCGCATCGAGATGCAATATATGGAGTACAAAAAAGGGAATGACATGGCACGATACATGCACAATTTAAAATATACGCTTGCCCTTGTGGAAGGAACCCAAGCCTGCTCTTTTGGAGTGCAGAGCCGCCAAGAGTTCATGCTGGATCAACTGGCAAGGCATCCTCACCCCTGTGTGATGATGGACCAGCCGGCCGTTAACCTAAAAAAGGTTCCGATGACAACCGCATGGCGGCTACTTTTAGAGGAAGCCAAGGAACTGGTATCCCATACCGAATGCGAGGGTTGCCACCTTCGTCCCGTATGCAATGTATGCTATGCCGCCGCACACTGTGAAAAAGACAATCACCGGAAACATGGACTATCTTTGCCAGATGGCGAAAAAGCCAAAGAACAGATCATTATGGATTATCCCTCCGTAACACACTAAAAACCGAAGATTGTGAGACTGAATATCGGCCCGCTGACGATTGAATTGTCGGGGAGTGACAGAACAGGAAATTCCTGTTAACAGCCGTCTGTTCCTCGACCATAAACCCGCTGATAAAAGAGCAGACCGGCACTATACATTCCATTTTGTCGGCCGTCTGCCTTTGCCGTCCAACGACGACTGGCAGGCCATATTCCAACGCAACGACATCGTGATCTTCCGAAAGGAAGAACGGGAAACACGCCTGCTGGCTATAGGAAATCTGAACGCCTGCTATGCGCTCTATCAGAAAAAGACGAAAAGAATGCCGACATCTATTTCATCGAAGGACTGAAAAGAGAACTGCAAACAGATACCCTGTTCATTTCCTGCCTTTGTCTGGAACGTCCTTGTCTGCCCGGGGATGCTACATACTGCATTGTGCCTTTCTGATTATCGTGGGCAAGCCATCCTGTTCAGCGGTCCCAGCGGCATTGGCAAATCAACGCATGCCGCCCTGTGGTGCCGGCATATTCCCGACACCCGGGTACTCAATGGCGACCGTGCCCCCTGCTCTGTCCTGTTCCAAACGGCGGCTACGAGATAACGGGATGGCCTGTATGCGGTTCCAGCGGTATCTGCCACAATGAACGCCACCCGTTGGAGGCCATCGTCTTCATCGAACAGGCACCCTGATAACGCCATCCGTCCCCAGTCAGCCATGAAGCATTTCAAAGCTCTCTGCTCTCAGGTTACAATCAACTGGTGGAATCCGAAGCTCACTCGCAAAAGCACTCGACGATCTGCAGGTTTTGACCGGACAGACAAGCATCAGCACCTATGCGTGCAACATGAATCCGGAAGCAGCCTTCACCCTGCACATCGGTATCTGACTGAACTGGGAATTATCCGATAAAATGGAATACACCCCATTATGAAAGTTGTCGATACGAAAAAGAATACATATCCATGCTGCGTACCCTTATTGAGGAAGGAAAGCAGGTGAGCATGATCATCTCGGGCAGCAGCATGGCTCCATTCCTGATCCACGCAAGAGACCACATCTGCCTGAAAAGACCCCTCCGGTGAACTTCGGAAAGGAGATATGGTGTTCTATCAGCGGAGCAACGGTGAATATGTCATGCACCGTATTTATAATGTTAAAAAAAGAAGAATATTATCTTATCGGTGACGCCCAGACTGTCATCGAAGGCCCAATTCAGAGAGAACAGATTTTCGCCGTCGTCACCAAGGTGAAGCGGAAAGGGAATGGATAGTTCCGAAAATTTCCGGTGGAAATTCTTCGCCCACGTATGGCTGAACATAATTCCTTTACGCGAAACCATCATTAAAACATACCGTTTTTCAAAAGATGAAAAAGAACCAAAGAATTCATCAAACGAAACATAGCCGGAGAAATCGTACTGGTTCCTTCCGGACAGACCGCCCGAGAGTTCAACGGAATGGTCACCCTGACCGAAACAGGAGAATTTATCTGGGAGCATATCGAAGAAGACAGAAAGCTTCAGCCATCTGGTACAGTTGATTCTGAGGAATACGAAGTAGATAAAGACACCGCATCGCAAAGATGCCGCAGGATTTATCATGCAACTGCTGCAAGCCGGCATGGTCCGTCCCACAGGTATAAACTGGTAAACAGTAATCTGTTCAATTCAGATATGACAAACAATACAATAAGAAATGTTAGAAGAAAGATCCGTTTTTCTTCGCGAGAAGCGCCGGATCTGTAAAAATGTTAGATCAAGTAAGTTCAAGACCCTATATTATCAGAGGATAATAAAATGAACTTACATTTTATTCCCATTACATCTGCCTGTGAAGGTCTATGTAATTTAACTATAAATAGGATAATGCAATAATATAAAGACAATGAGACTAATCCTAATTTAATTCTTCGCCAAGTAGGTGGAGAATATATGATTGTCAATCCGTTTTCTGAAACCATGGATATGGCACAGGTCTATTCCATGAATGAGACAGCCGCCTGGTTATGGAAACAATTGGAGAACAAGGAATTCACGGCAGATGAAGCCGGAGCACTGCTGTGCAATGAATATGAAGTAAATAAAGATACAGCCCGGAACGATGCCAACGAGAGCTGTGCCGACAATGGTTAGAAACCGGTTTAGCCATAGAATAAGACAAAAGATGATCTCAGCCCCATTACAAAAGGCTTTCATGCTTTTGCTAAGGCAAGGACTGTGGGACCGGCAGGAAGACTGTTCCGCCCTTTTTCCTCTGGATGAAAAGGAATGGAATGAAATTCACAGCATGGCAAGAAAACAAACCGTACAAGGCATTATTTACGACGGCATCCGCCTGTTGCCGATGAAGCCGTACCTCCCCGGAAGGTATTACTTGGCTGGATGGTGGAAGTTGACACCTTGGAACGGGTGAACCGGCAACACGGGGAAACGATTAAAGGCCTGCAACAGATTTATGTACAGCCACCTTCTATCCCTTTCCTGTTGCTAAAAGGGATAGGGACAACTGGCTTCTACCCACATCCGGAACATCGCATAGCCGGAGACATCGATCTGTGGTTCGGAAACGAGGCACAAACCGAAGAGGCCAACCAACGGATGGAAAAATTAGATTACCGGTAAAAAGGGGAGCCAATGGTGAGGCTTCCTGTCTGATAAACAGAGTTCTGATTGAACATCACAGCAGGCTGATAGAGTTGCACAACCCTTTCCTCCAAAAAAAATCCGCCAATGGGAAGCGGGAGTCTTTTGCCAACAGCCAGGGCAAACTTCCGAGCGAAGCGAATCATCTATTACTTTCCACCCACATACTGAAGCATCTTATCAATGAAGGATCGGACTACGACAATTGTGTGATGTAGCCATGGCTTTTAACGCGTTGCATTCTGTTACAAACAAAAACGAACTGGAGCGTATCTGTCGCAAATGGGCACATTCACCGGTGGAACCAGTTGCTTTATGCCCTATTAATAAAATATCTTGGCGTGCCGGCCGACCTTTTTACCATTCAGTACCAGTCTCTGTCCGGATAAGTTAATGCAGGAGATCTGGGAAAGTGGCAATTTTGGACATGGAGACGAACGTTACGGTGAACGTCCCTCCGGGAAATGGGCGAACAAACGATACACGTTGAAGCGGGTCTTTCACAAATGCACTTATCGTTAGGTTATGCCTTTCGACGAAACTTTCTGGTGGCTGTCCGGATTAGCCCTCTACGTTTCAAGGAAATGATAAAAAAGGAAATGAAAAAATTGCTGAAAAAATTTTGCAGAAGCTCACACGGAAGAATCTGAGCAATACATATCAATTAGGATGGAAAGCTTTCAAATGGGTTATGCAGGTAACAGAAGGATACCACTGGCTCATCAGCTTCTCTGTCTTTTCGGGTATTTTCGGAGTAGGTCATGTCGCTGGTCAATGTGGCCATGTCCAAATGGATCATCGATGTGGCTACCGGAGCACAGGAAGGGAATATTTACCAGTAGCCACAATAGTAGTCTTATCCTTCCTGCTGGGTATGGGGATAAACTTGTATCTCCCTTGGATTTTGGCAAAATTAATATGCGCATCAGATCCGCATGCAAAATTCGCTGTCCGACGCCCTATGATGTGTTCATGGAAAGGAGCGGGAAATGGCACACAGGCGACCTGCTGACCCGTATCCAGCAGTGACGCTTCGGAAGTATTAGGAATGGGAATGGGCATTCTGCCCAACCTGCTGGTTACCGGCTTTGCAGCCACAGGCTCTTTTATCTATTTGTGGATTCTTGACGCCCGTTTGGCCTGGTTCATACTGGGAGCACCCCTCTTGTCTTATTATCGAAAATCTATTTCCGAAGGTCCGGAACTGAGCCGCGCCCAAAAAGAGATGAACAGCGAGATGGGCACCGTCATGCAGGAGAATCTGTCCAAACGGGATTCTGGTCCGCTCGCTCGGGGCCACTGGCTACCGGAAGCAGAAGCTGCATGAGACACAAGAAAAGTTGTTCAAATTAGGAATGGAACAGATCAAGTTCTCCACCTTCACACAAGGCGTGATGGGAATCACATTCGGCGGAGGCTACTTGTGTGCGTTCCTATGGGGGAATATTCCAACTACATAACCACGAAATAACATTCGAACAATGACAGCCTTTCTTCAACTGGTCGGACAGGTACAGGGACCTTTTCTAGGGGCTAATATCCATCCCTCCCAGCCTGGTACGAGGATGGACTTCCGTGGAACGGCTGATGGCCCTCTTTTGAAGATGTGGAACCGGACGAGCACCCTGTCTACATAGACCAGCCGCTGACACTGGACTTCCGGGAAGTGTCTTTTTGGGTATGAAGAGGACAGCCGGTGCTCGACCGGTTTACTGCTACCTTTCATCCGGGAAATTCCACCGCCATAGCCGGACCTACCGGAACAGGAAAGACGACCATTATCCGGCTGATACTGGCTTTGGTCTATCCGAAAAAGGCCGTATCGATTTAACGACTGATGACGGGCGAACACTCAGTGTGACCCCCGATTTACGCATCAACTTCGTCTATGTACCCCAAGGAAACACGTTGCTGAGCGGTACCATACGTGAGAATTTATGGCTGGATAGTCCGGGAGTAGACGAAGAGACTCTGCATAAAGTCATCCGGCTGGCCTGCGCTGAATTTGTGTTCAGCCTGCCGGAAGGACTGATACTAGAATCGGGGAACATGGATATGGCCTGTCTGAAGGACAAGCCCAACGGATCGCGATTGCCCGCGCACTGTTGCGTCCTGGGCGGATCTGGCTGTTTGACGAGGCATCATCGGCTCTTGACACCGGGACCACCACACGCCTCATGGACAATTTGCTGCAATGGGGCAAAAAATAACACCTTAATATTTGTGACACACGATCCACGACTGATGGAGCGATGTGACCAAGTCATTCATATAAAAGAATAAAAAACAATTAATTATAAAACAATGGATAAAACAATCAAGCTGGCCTGCCTGCTGGCAATGGTCATTTTTAGTTCGTGCGCCTCACGCAAAGATTTTGTCTATTTACAAGATATGGATGAACTACAGGAATACCTATGGTCCAGAAATATGAAGCCATCATCCATAGGGATGACAGACTGAGCATTATTGTGAACAGCAAAAACCCGGAACTGTCCCTACCTTTCAATATGTCCGGAAGCAGAAGTTATTCCGTAGAAGCGGACGGAACCATTTCCAACAATGAAGTGGGAGCATTAAGTGACGAAAAAGAAAAAGGTTATTTAGTGGACATCAACGGGAATATAGACTTTCCCGTGCTGGGACAACTGCATGTGGAAGGACTGACCCGCCGCCAGTTAACCGAACAGATCAAGAAACGACTGATCAACGAAGAATTGCTGAAAGATCCTATGGTCACCGTCAATTTCCTTAACTTCAAATTTTCCGTGCTGGGAGAAGTTGGACATGTAGGAACCTTTGAAGTGAAAGGCGACCGCATCACTCTTCTGGAGGCTCTTGCCATGGCCGGAGACCTGACTCCCCGCTCCCGTCTGGACCGTATCGCCGTCATCCGCGAATATGGGAACAAGCGACGAATCCTGTTCCACGACATCCGCAGTAAAGACATCTTCACATCGCCTTACTATTACCTGCAACAGAATGACATCGTTTACGTAGAACCAACCAACATGAAGGCCACCGAACAGGCCCAGAGAAAACTGAGCACGTGGAATATGATCCTGTCCCTTATCACCAAAATCACCTCACTGGTGTTGTTAACTACCAAATAAAAAAAGAAACGACATGATAAGAATGAGTGAACAAAAGACTTGTCGGGAGACAAGGCCACAAGTGGCGGAGGATTCAACATCAACCCCATTGACATCGTCATGTACCTGTTGTCCAACTGGTACTGGTTTATACTGTCTGTCAGTTTGTTCGGCGGATACGCATGGTATCAATATGCCAAACTTCCTTTATCTATTCACGGTCGGCCACCGTCATGATAAAGGACGCCTATTCAAACAACATCGGCCGCGGGCTGGACCGTTTTAACACCTATTCATATACCAACGTATCCAATGAGATCCTGCAATTCCAGTCACACAAACTCATGCGCGATGTGGTGAACCGTCTTCACGCCAATGTATGCTACCTCATCATGGATGACTTGCGTGAGGAGGAACTTTATACACAAGCCCCTGTCAAAGTCTCGTTTCCGGAAGAAGAAGACCATCTTGATTTCAGCCTGACAGTCAGAACCCTGAACAGGAAGCAAGTCCGGTTGTCCGATTTCTCGACAGACGCCACAGGTATAACGCTGACGGCCAATCTGGGTGACACTATCCAGTCGCCCGTAGGAAAAATAGTGGTCTCACCCACCTTATATTATACAGACAAGTGGTTCAACACACCGATTACGATACGCCGGCAGAGTACGGACACAATGGCCAGCCTATTCAGAAGCAACCTGAACATCAGCCAAGCTGAGAATGACGCCTCCATCCTCTACCTGTCACTCCGTGATTACTCCACCGCCCGTGCCGAAGATGTGCTCAATATGCTGATTACAGTGTATAATGAAGAGACTATCAAAGACAAGAACCAGATAGCCATCAATACCTCCAGCTTCATCAACGAGCGTCTGGTCATCATCGAAAAGAACTGGGAGGCGTGGAAAACGAACTTCAGTCCTACAAACAGAACAATGACATCATCGATATCGGTTCAGCCGCTTCCATGTCCATGTCAGACAAACGGCAGTACAGTTCGACCACTCAGGAACTGGAATTACAGGCACGCATGGCACGCTACATCAAGAGCTACCTGGTGGACCCGTCCAAAGAAACCGAGCTTATCCCTTCAAACACCGGCATAGCCGACATCAACATTGAAACCCAGATAACGGCCTATAATGCCAACAAGTTGAAACAGGACAAACTGATAGAAGGAAGCAGCGACAAAATCCCCATCGTCCAGGAACTGAACAAGAATCTGATTGCCATGCGGCAGAATATCATCCGGGCCATCGACAATATGATTGTCAGCATCGACGTGAAACTGAACGAGGCACGAAGCAGGGCCGGAGAAGCCAGTGGCGGGTAACCAACATACCCAGACAACAGCAGCAAATGCTTTCTATCGAACGTCAGCAACGCATCAAAGAGGAACTTTACCTCTATCTGCTGAACAAACGTGAAGAAAATGCGCTGAGCCAGGCCACCACTGAAACCGACGCCCGTGTACTCGATCCCTGCCGGAGGGGATGCTCCGATTTCTCCCAACGGACGCAGCATGATCATGGCAGGTGTCATGAAAGGAATCGCCCTGCCGGCAATTGTCCTGCTATTGTTCCTGTTCTTTGATACCCGTATACGCAACCGCAAGGACATCGAGGATGCTGTAACCGTTCCTTTCCTGGGCGAAATACCCAAGGATTCATCCAAAGGGAAAAAGAATAAAAACGGCACATGGCATCGCTGTCCGTGCCCAAGGCGTGACATTGTATCGGAAGCCTTCCGCATAATACGCACCAATATGGATTTTATGCGTGTCAAGTCAAAGAACATGCAAGTCGTCACTTTCAGCTCGTTCGGACCGGGTGCCGGCAAGACATACGTATCCAGCAATCTGGCAGCCAGCTTCGCGCAAACCGACAAGAAGGTCATCCTGATTGACATGGATATCCGTAGGGACTTTGACTTCACATACCCGCCTCCACACAAAGGAAAAAGGAATGACCTCCTTTTCTGGCAGGCAAGGCCAACGGATGAAATCATCAAGCACAACGAGATCTGTGAAAATCTGGATTTCATTCCGGCCGGTCCCATCGCCCCCAACCCGTCAGAGCTATTGCTCAGCGAACAACTGGAAGTACTGATAACCGAACTGCGCAACCGTTATGACTATATCTTTGTCGACAATGTGCCTGTAGGAGTGGTGGCCGATGCCGCCATTACCAACCGCATAGCCGACCTGACCATTTTCGTGGTACGGGTTGGCAAACTGGACCGCCGCATGTTACCGGAAGTGGAAAAAATTATCGCAGCGGACAACTGAACAACATGTCGTTGGTACTTAACGGGGCCATAGTAAAGACAGGCGGATACGGAGGCTATGGATATGGTTACGGCTACGGCTATGGTTATGTGGATGGTTCCGAATCATGCTGGAAACGGCTGTTCAGAAAGAAATCCTGAAAATCCCCCCAAAAAAGAAGTAGGATGTTTGGTATATTCAAGTCCAAATACAATTTGATTAATTCTGGTTTAATGAAGGGTATGACCGATGTCCATTCCCATGTTCTTCCGGGAGTGGACGACGGTTCGCCCGACATAAATGCCAGTCTGTCCCTGCTGCGCTATATGGAATCCATAGGGTTGCGGAAAGTGTGGCTCACCCCCCATATCATGGAAGATTATCCCACACCGAACAAGAAGCTGCGACAACAGCTCGACGTGTTGAAGACGGCCTATTCCGGCCCGTTGGATCTACGGCTGTCTTCCGAATATATGATGGATGCCGCTTTTACAAACAAGCTGGATGGAGAAGTGCTGCCTTTGGGCAGCAGCCACCTGCTGGTCGAGACATCCTACATGTACCCTCCTCCCGGTTTGCCGGATATCCTGATGAAAGTATGGAATGCCGGTTATCAACCGGTCATCGCCCACCGGGCGTTACCTGTACATGGAAGAAAAAGATTACCTTCTGCTGAAAGAGAAAGGTTACAGCTTTCAACTCAATCTGATGTCACTGAGCGGTTACTATGGCCCGCACCCCAAAGTGGTCAGCGAAAAGCTGTTAAACAAAAAATGTACGATTTTGTGGGTACGGACCTGCACCATTTGGAGCGTTACCGGCCCATGCTTGACCAATTGAGGTTGACCCGAAGACAACTCGAAGCTTTAGAAGGTCTGATTGCTAACAATGCGCGTATTTAACTGTCTGTCGGGAGGTATCCTGTGCGGTCTGACACTGCTGTTGATATTTCTCCCCTGCTTCACTCCCGAGTGGGCCGGAAATTTTATCCTTCATCAGTCTATCGGCGATTCCTATATGTATAGCCGATGGGATTATTTTTCGCGATTCTGCTTTGGAAACATAATCGTTGGTGGATGCTTTACTTGCTTTTGCTATTAGGTAGTTCACCTATTCTATCCGGTTATTTCCGCTTCATTTCCTACATAGAGAAAGTGCCAGATTCCAATCAGCTAAAACTGGTTTGCTGGAATGCCGAAGGGTTCAGACTGAACAAAGACACTCTGACAAAAGGCCATCCATAGCATTCGTGTCCTGCAACCCGGCATCGTCTGTCTGCAGAACGTCCCCATACCAATCTTCTGGCATGGGACACCATTCGGGCTGCTTTCCTGATTATCCCTATTGCATCATCAACTCGCGGGAAGGATGAAGTCCTTAATCTGGCCGTCTTCAGCCGCTGGCCCTGTCGGAAACGTTCAAGAGTACTACTTTCCCGGACAGCTACAACAAAAAGATACTTCAAGCGGATATCCAGATGACAGGGCAAACTTTCCGGTTATTCAACGTCCATCTGCAAACTACAGGCATGAATGAATCATACTCAATGAAAGACAGATTCAGGCGATGCGCCACCACACCGTCCAGCGTAACCGGCAAGCCGATCTCTTGACAAAAGCCATCGCCGAGAGCCCTTATCCGGTCATCGTGTGCGGTGATTTCAATGACACACCTGCCTCGTATGCTTACCGGAAAATCAGCCGGTCACTGCAGGATTGCTTCCTCCAGGCCGGGGCAGGACATGGAAAGGCAGCTACCAACGCTGGGGCGATTTTTTACGAATAGATTATACGCTCTGTTCACCTGCATTCCAAGTGAATTGTTACCTACTGGTTTCCAATCCCTGGAGCGACCACAAACAGCAGCACTGTGTGCTCTATCTGGACAAATGCTCCTAAAAACAAGATCTCAAAAAATGACTAAAGAAAACTGGACAATAGAAATAAAATGCCAAAGAAAAAATGGCTGGATATAGATCTGAAAGGTATATGGCGGTACCGTGACCTATACTATATGTACGTGAAACGCGACATTGTCACCATGTACAAACAAACTATTCTGGGTCCTCTCTGGTTCCTCATCCAACCGATCGTCACTACCGTGATGTATATGTTCATATTCGGTGGCCTGGCAGGTATCTCAACGGACGGAGTACCACAGCCTTTATTCTACATGGCAGGTATCATGCTGTGGAATTATTTCAGTTCCGCGTTCAACGTATCCTCCAATGTGTTCACTGCCAATGCGGGTGTGTTCGGCAAAGTCTATTTCCCCCCGTCTGGTCGTGCCGTTGTCCGGCATCACCTCCAACCTGATCAAGTTCGGAATACAATTGTTGTTGTTCATTGCCATGTATCTCTATTTTTTATGTGAAAAGGAGCTTCACTGCATGTCAATGCCGCCCTGCTGTTATTTCCGTTCCTGACATTTCTGATTGCATTCCATGCCATGTCGTGAGGGGTTGATCGTAGGTCATTTATCCTCTGTCGGTGATGCAGCAAAGTCATGAAAAATATATGTGGTTGATAATAGCTAATCCGTTGACTTCCATTATCGAAACGTTTAAATACGGATTTTTGGGTGAAGGAATTTTTAGCTGGTGGTATTTGGGATACAGTTTCCTTTTCACGGTCCTGATTGTAGTGTGGGGAATGATCACTTTCAATAAAGTGCAGCGTAGTTTTATGGATGTAATTTGACAATATGTAGTATGGGTAATATAGCAATTGAATTTGATAATGTGAGTAAACAATACGCCTTGGGCTCTATCGGTACGGGCACATTGAGCCGTGACCTGAATCGCTGGTGGGCACGGATACGTGGAAAGGAAGACCCTTATCTGCGTATCGGCGAGGTGAACGATCGTTCTCAGAAAGCGATGGGAAATTTTGTGTGGGCTTTGAAAGATATTAATTTTAAGGTAGAGCGAGGAGAGGTGTTGGGTATCATTGGCAAGAATGGGGCGGGCAAGTCTACTTTGTTGAAAATATTGTCTCGTGTCACTTCCCCACAACGGGATGTATCAGGGCGAAGGGGCGTATCGCTTCTTTGCTGGAAGTGGGAACAGGTTTTCATCCTGATTTGACCGGACGCGAGAATATTTATATGAATGGTGCTATTATGGGCATGACGAAACACGAAATCACTCGCAAGCTGGATGAGATTGTCGACTTTGCCGGTGTGGAGAAATATATTGATACACCGGTCAAGCGTTACTCTTCGGGGATGACAGTGAGACTGGGGTTTGCTGTGGCTGCTCATCTGGAACCGGAGATTTTGGTGGTGGATGAGGTCTTGGCGGTGGGTGATGCGGAGTTTCAACGGAAAGCGGTCGGCAAGATGCAGGATGTGAAAAATATGCAATGCATGTGGTGACATGCCATCAACATGCCATTTCACCTCGATCAGGAAGGATTTTGGTACCCTCGTGTTGACCCTAATCTATGCACGAACTGTGTATGTGTGCGAACATGCCTGTCCACAATTGGTTAAATACGATCAAAAACACTACCATTTACAAACTCCACGAGTTTTTGCATGCATACAACAAAGATGAAGATATTAGAATGGATAGTACATCGGGGGATACATTCAATGTTGGCTTTAAATATATACAAAAACAAGGATACGTAGGAGCGCTATTTATAATAGCGACCATACCGTATCGCAAACTATAAGCTATGATAAAGAACTTTTATCACAAATACGCAGTTCCAAATATTTGCAAAGCAATGCAATACGAAGGCATTATCGCCATATACAATATTATTAAAGCAAAATAAATTAGTGTTTTTTGTGTACACCTTGCCAAATAAAAGCTCTTCATTTATTCCTTCGAAAAGATTATGAAAACCTCATCACATGCGATTTTTGTTTGGCAAGAGGCGTTAACTCGCCCAAAGTGTTTCTATCTTATATGAAAATGCTCGAAAAAAGAGTTTAAATCGACTGCTACAAACATCAAATTTAAAGCGAAAGATGAAGGGGTGGCACAACTTTTCAATGCGTGTAAAATTTGCCAATGGAAAAGAGTATTGCAAAAATCGATGGCAGGATTTATTCTTTATAGGTTACCTTCAAAATGGAGTATTCACTCGTCCCTCTTGTTTTTGCTTGCCGATTTAAAAGGCTTTCCAAGGACATCAGACATTACGTTGGCTGATTTTTGGGGTATAGAAAACGATTGACCCGTCTATGGACCAAGATAAAAAGGGTACATCGTTAGTTATGATTAATTCCCCAAAAGGCATGGAAGTTATTTGAATCTATCAAAGAGCAAATTGAATGGAAGGAGTTTTCTTACGAAGAAACTTAAAGAGAAATCCTGCTATTGAAAATTCCTTAAATAGACCCGATACCAATCGAGAAATCTTCTTTAATGACATTGATAAACTACCATATTATAAAGTTGCACAAAAATATTTCGTTCAACAGTCTACAAAAGAAAAGTATATTAAAACGAATCAAACTCAAACTCGGATATATGTACTACATGGCTCAAAAAAATTTAAAAAGGCATAAAACCATTACACTATTCTTATTCCGACATTAAAACCTTTAAATTCATTAATCTTTCGTCTGATCCAAGTGGTACGGGCTTTTGACTATCCTTTTCAAAACTACAAATACAGTCTTGTACAAATAGACAAGGAGCACAGAAAACTCCTTTGAAATAGAGTAAAACAAGTCAGCGAGAATAGAATAGAACAACTCAAAAACTGATTGTTAATGGACTTTTCAATGTATGCAGGTTCGTATATTCGTGTCATCGAGAGTGGAACATTGATTATTCATGGAGGATTTATCAATGAAAATGTACAGATAATTTGTGGAGATACGATTGAAATCGGAAAAGATTGTACCATTAGGAGAGATAATCGTAATTCGCTCTTATGATGCACATAAAATCATCAAAGAGGAATATCAGATTTCAGACGATTCATCGGCGAACATGTGTGAATAGGCAAAGGTGCAACCATATTGAAAGGTGTAACGATTGGCAATGGTGCTATCATAGCTGCTGGAGCTATCGTTACAAAGATGTGCCTGCTCATGCGATAGTAGCTGGTATTCCAGCCAAAATAGTTGAAACAAACGTAAAATTGGGGAATAGTATGAAGATAGCAATATTAACGTACCGCTTCATACAAACTATATGGAGGGCTGTTGCAGGCATATGCATTACAATCAGCCTTAGAGCGTATGGGATATGAAGTTTCTGTCTTAGATAAAATACGCAAGCCAAAGGTTCAAATACCGTTCAGCGTGTCTGTTAAAAAAGAGATTGATAATGAAGTTCATCCTGCGTAAGAATATTTGCTCCTATAGGTCAATTAGAGGATTACAGAAGCGAAGAGCGAAATA
>VOFG01002819.1_pt1 | contig 25862 bp, 31 predicted proteins | sample 5384171 | NCBI WGS metagenome assembly VOFG01 (sample SAMN12384726, study PRJNA508395) | human gut metagenome | isolation source: healthy gut F | host: Homo sapiens | reverse complement strand
ATGGACGGCAACGGCCGCTGGGCGCAAAGCGGCGGGTCTGCCGCGTCAGGCCGGGCACAAGGTCGGCGCGGAGGCCTTCCGCACGATCGCAAACTACGCCAAATCCATCGGCCTGAGCTATCTGACCGTCTATGCCTTCTCCACCGAGAACTGGAAACGCTCAGACGAGGAGGTCGACGCGATCATGGAGCTGCTGGAGCGCTATCTGCGCGAGGCGATCGCCGATATGGACAAGAACCGTGTGCGCTTTTGCTTCTTCGGCGACCTGAGCGCCTGTCGCCGGAGCTTCGGGAGGAGGCGCCATCGCGGCCGAGCGTTCGGCCACAATATGAGGGCGTTCAGGTGAATTTCTGCCTGAATTACGGCGGCCGCGCCGAAATTTTGCGCGCGGCGCAGCGCTTTGCCGCGCAATGTGCGGCGGGCGAGGCAAGGAGGACGCTGACGGAGCAGCGGTTCTCGAGCTGATGTATTCCGCGGGCATCCCCGACCCGGAGCTGGTCATCCGCCCGGGCGGCGAGCTGAGAATTTCCAATTTTCTGTTATGGCAGTCGGCCTATGCCGAATATTATTTTACCGATGTCCTCTGGCCGGACTTCGCCGAAGGAGCTTGATCTGGCGATTGACGCGTTCAACCACCGCAACCGCCGCTTTGGCGTGAAGGTAAGAAAACAAAAAACCCATGAAACGAGAATTCTGGCAGCGGCGGTCGGTCTGCCGCTGCTGCTTGCGATCATTCTGTTCCTGCCGCCGGTCGCGACGGCGATCCTTTTTGCCGCCGCCTGTGCGATCGGCGCATACGAAATGCTCTGGCGCACCGGCATCCTGAAGCGCCCGGCGGACAAGCGCATCCTGTGCTACACCGTGCTCATGGCCGTGGCGACCGTTCTGTGGTCGTGGGCGATGCAGAGCGGACGGCTCACGGGCGAGAAGGCGTGGCTTGCTGCGCTGGCGGGGCTGTTCGTGTTCTTCGTCGCGCTGTTCTGCGAGCTGCTGGCCGCGCACACGGCGCTGTCGTTCACGTCGCTTTTTGCGGCCGTGTTCAGCGGCGGATCTATCCGATGATCGCCTCGCTGGCGCGCCTGCGCTGCATGGACGCCGGCCATGGCTTTCCCGTACCTGACGCTGACGGTGTTCCTGCGTCGATGATCGCCGATTCCGGCGCGTATTTTGTCGGCAGAGCCTGCGGCAAGCATAAGCTCGCGCCCGTCGTCAGCCCGAAAAAGACGTGGGGAGGGCGTGATTGGCGGCGTGATTTGCAACATCGCTTTTATGCTGCTGCTATCTCTTCCTGATCTCGAAATTCTGCGGCGTGACCGTGCGTTATTGGACGGCGCCGATCTACGGCGTCCTCGGCGCGGCGGCGTCCGTCGTCGGCGACCTGACGCTCTCGGTCGTGAAGCGTCAGGTCAAGCTCAAGGACTACGGCAACCTGATCCCCGGCCACGGCGGCATCCTTGACCGCTTTGACAGCACCATGCTCGTCGCTCCGCTGACGGAGCTGCTGGTGCTGGTGCTGCCGTTTGCGGTGTAAGCCCATGACGCAGAGCTTATCGATCCTCGGAAGCACCGGCTCGATCGGCCGCCAGACCCTTGAGGTCGCCGAGCAGCTCTCCGTCCGCGTGGCGGCGCTCACGGCCGGGAGCAACGTCGAGCGCATGGCCGAGCAGTGCCGCAAATTCCGGCCGTCTCTGGCCGTGATGGCGACGGAGCAGGCGGCAGACGCGCTGCGTGCGCGCATCGCCGATCTGCCGATCCGCGTGCGTTCCGGCATGGACGGCCTGATCGAGGCGGCCGAGCTGGACGAGGCCGACACCGTTGTCACGGCCGTGGTCGGCATGGTCGGCCTCAGGCCGACGCTGGCCGCGATTGCGAAGAAAAAGCGCATCGCGCTTGCAAACAAAGAAACGCTCGTCTGCGCCGGAGAGCTGGTCATGGCGGCGGCGCGTGCCTCCGGGGCGGAGATCATCCCGGTGGACTCCGAGCACTCGGCCATTTTTCAGTGTCTGATGGGCGCGCACGGCAAGGAGGAGATCCGCCGTCTGATCCTGACCTGCTCGGGCGGCCCGTTCTTTGGCAAAAAGCCGGAGGAGCTGCGCGCCGTGACCAAGGCCGACGCGCTCAGGCACCCGAACTGGCGCATGGGCGCGAAGATCACGGTCGACTGCGCCACGCTGATGAACAAGGGGCTGGAGGTCATCGAGGCCATGCGCCTGTATGACCTGCCGCTGTCGCAGGTGGACGTGGTCATCCACCGGCAGAGCATCGTGCATTCGCTCGTGGAGTTCCGCGACGGCGCGGTGCTGGCGCAGCTCGGCGTGCCGGACATGCGCATCCCGATCCGTCTTGCCATGACCTATCCTTACCGCGCGGAAAACCCCGCGCCGCCGCTCAATCTTCTGACCTGCGGCGCGCTGACCTTCGACCGCCCCGAACGCGAGGCTTTTCCGTGCCTTGCACTTGCCGAGGAGGCAGCCGAACGTGGCGGAAACGTCTGCGCGGCTATGAACGGCGCGAACGAGGCCGCCGTTGCGCTGTTCCTTCAAGACCGCATCGGCTTTTATGACATTGCGCGGCTCGTGCGCAGGGCGACGGACGCCGTCGACTTTGTTGCGCGGCCGGATCTCGAAGCGCTGCTCGCGGCGGATGCCGCCGCGCGAAACGTGGTGCTCGCGGAATTCTGAGGTGAATCTATGATCGTTTTTTATATCGTTCTGGCAATTCTGCTCTTCGGCCTGCTGATCTTTGTGCATGAGTTCGGCCATTTCATCACGGCGAAGCTCTTCGGCGTGCGCGTGAACGAATTTTCAATGTTCATGGGTCCAGCAATCTGGAAAAAACAGAAGGGCGAGACACTCTACGCTCTGCGCTGCATCCCCATCGGCGGCTACTGCGCCATGGAGGGCGAGGACGGCGACAGCGACGATCCGCGCTCGTTCACGAATGGGCGATCTGGAAGCGTTCATCATCCTTCGTCGCCGGTGCGGCGATGAATCTGCTGGCGGGCTTCGTCATGCTGATGCTCCTGCTCGTCGGCCGCGTTCAGGTGCCCACGAGAACCGTCGCGAGCATCCAGCCTGGAGCCCGTTTGCCGGCCAGGACGGCTTCAGGCCGGAGACGAGATCTATTCCGTCAATGGCGAGCGCGTCTACGTCCAGCAGGACATCACCATGCTGCTCCGACCGGCGACACGGCGGCAAATCGAGGATGACTGGTCGTCATCCGCGACGGTGAGAAGGTTGCGCTGCACGACGTGCCCATGGCGCGCGATTATGAGACCGAGGACGGCCTGCGCTACGGCTTCGCGATCGACTATGCCGAGAAGACCTCGGCGGCGTGATCTCGTATTCAGTGGAACAGCTGCCGCGATTTTGCCCGCATCGTGGTGCGGCTCAAATGCTGCAGGATCTCGTGCGCGGCAGGCCAGCATGAAGGATCTTTCCGGCCCGGTCGGCATCGTCGACCATCACGGAGCGAGCAGGGAGAGCGCGGCTACCGAGAGCATCGGTGACGGCATCGCGAACTGGTCTATCTTTTGCGCGATGATCGCGGTCAATCTGGCGGTCATGAACCTGCTGCCGATCCCCGCGCTCGACGGCGGCCGCGTGGTGTTCCTGCTGTCAACACGCTATCGCCATGGCGCTTTTCATCCGCAGAAAATTCCGTCCGAAATATCGAACGCTATCAACGGCGCGGGCTTTGCCTGCTGCTGGCGTTGATGGCTGTTCATCGCCGTGCCAGGACGTTATCAAACTGTTTTAGGAGGCGAATATGACAGACAAATTATCGGTCGGCGGATTGAAGATCGGCGGCGGCGCACCGGTCTCCATCCAGTCCATGCTGAACATCCCCAACACAAACATGCGACGGCCACCATCGAGCAGATCCTGCGCTTGGGAAGCGGTGGGCTGCGAGATCGTGCGCGTGACCGTTCTGGACATGGAGGCCGCCGGCGGTCGAGCAGGATCAAGAAGCGCATCGCCATCCCGCTCGTGGCAGATATTCACTTTGACTACCGCCTTGCCATCGCCGCGGCAGAGCACGGCGCGGACAAGATCCGCATCAACCCCGGCAACATCGGCGGCGAGGCCCGTGTGAAGGCGGTCGTGGACTGCTGCAAAGCGCATCATATGCCCATCCGCATCGGCGTCAACGGCGGCAGTCTGGACAAAAGGCTGCTGGAAAAATACGGCCATCCGACGCCGGAGGCGCTGGTCGAAAGCGCGTTTTCGCACATCGAGCTGCTTGAAAAATACGGCTTTTACGACACCTGCGTGTCGATGAAGTCCAGCTCTGACGTACCGCTCAACATGGCGGCCTATCGCCTTCTACACGAAAAGGTCGACTATCCGCTCCACCTCGGCGTGACCGAGGCGGGCACGCCCACGATGGGGCTTTTCAAGTCCGCCATGGGCATCGGCGGCCTTCTGTGCGAGGGCATCGGCGATACGATCCGCGTCTCGCTCACGGCGGACCCCGTGGAAGAGGTCTACGCCGCCAAGCGCATTTTGCGGCCTGCCGGCTGCGCCGCGCCGGGCGTGAATTTTATCTCCTGCCCGACCTGCGGCCGGACAAAGATACGACCTCATCAACCTCGCCAAACGCGCCGAGAGCGCGCTGGCCGACGTGGACAAGGATATCACGGTCGCCGTTATGGGCTGCATCGTCAACGGGCCCGGCGAGGCGCGTGAGGCCGACGTCGGCATTGCCGGCGGAGACGGCTGGGCGTCCCTTTCGTCAAAAATCGAGCTTTACAAAGTGCCGCAGAAAAAAGCTTGGACGCCCTGCGCTAAGGAAATCGAAAACTCTGAGAGAAGCGAAAAAATGGCGTGCGCCGATAATTTGTGGCGCACGCCATTGCACAAAAAGATTCCTTTTTTTGAATTATTCACGACTTTTCTATCCGATTTTGACCTGCGCGTGACCGAATCACCGCCGCGATGAGGACGAACGATGGCGAGGCGCTGCAAACGGCACGATGACGCGCACGCGACGATCGACCGGCGCGCAACGGCGTGCGGATCACGCTGAAACGGGCGGCTTTCGCCGACTATACGAGCCGCGGACCCACGTCGAATCAACGGCGCGGCCTTTCCCGACGGCGGCGCGGCGGCATGGACGAGCAGCTGCTGCATCATCATGGGCCGCGAGATCAAGGGACATCCCATGCCGATGAGCGAGCTGACGCCAAAGGCCGGTCACGTCGTCGTTGAGGGCAAGGTCTTCAAGTTCGACTGCCACGAGACGCGCCGCGCCGGCGTGCTGGCCGGGGCGATCGAGATGACGACTACGAGGGCTCGGTCATCGTGCGCAAGCATGCTGGAGAGCGCGAGGCGACGGAAAGGAAGCGCGACCGCGTTTCGACCGGTATGTGGCTGCGCGTCGCGCGGCACGCATGGAGTTGTCTCCTACGACGGTAAGGATATGCAGCTCAACCCGCAGGACATCATGCAGATCGACCACGCCGAGCTTGCGATGCTGCGCGGCGCGCCGAAGCTGGAGGACGCGCTGCACGCGTTTTTGGCCTTTGCGGGCGGCCGCCCGCTCGCTGCGCACAATGCGGAGTTTGATATCAGCTTCATCCGCGCAGGCTGCAAAAAGTGCGGCATCCCGTTCGAGCCGACGTATCTCGACTCGCTGATTTTCGCGCAGAATCTCCTGCCCGAGCTCGGCAAGTACAAGCTCGACATCGTGGCCGACCACTTGCAGCTCCCGCAGTTCAACCACCACCGCGCGTCCGACGATGCGGTGCCGGTCGCGCAGATGCTGGCCAAGTTCTTCGTCATGCTCGAAGAGCGCGGCGTCACGCGCCTCCAGCAGATCAACGACGAGATGACGAAGCTCCGCCCGCTCGGCGTCAAGCGCAACCGTTTCCCAAAGCACATCATTCTGATCGCCAAGAACAAGGTGGGCCTCAAGAACCTCTACCAGCTCATCTCGGCGTCGAACCTCAAATACTTTAAGCGCGTGCCGATCATCCCGAAAAGCGAGCTTGTCGCGCATCGCGAGGGCTTGATCATCGGCTCTGCCTGCGAGGCGGGCGAGCTGTTCCGCGCCATCGTCGACCACAAGGACTGGAATGAGCTCAAGCGCATCGCCTCGTTCTACGACTATCTTGAAATTCAGCCGCTCGGCAATAACCGCTTCATGGTGCGCGACGGCACGGTGCGCGACGACGAAGACCTCAAGGACTTCAACCGCACTGTTGTCAAGCTTGGCGAAGAGCTCGGCAAGCCCGTCTGCGCAACGGGCGACGTCCACTTCCTCGACCCCGAAGACGAGGTTTATCGCCATATCCTGCTCGCGTCAAAGAAATTCGCCGACGCGAACGAGCCCGTCCCGCTCTACTTCCGCACGACGGACGAAATGCTCAAGGAATTTGACTACCTCGGCAAGGAGAAAGCCTACGAGGTCGTCGTGACGAACACCCGCGCCATCGCCGAGCAGGTGGAGGATATTGAGCTTTTGCCCAAGGGCAAGCTGTTCCCGCCGCGGCTTGAAAATTCGGAAGAAGACCTTAACCGCATGGTGTGGGGGAAAGCGCACGAGCTTTACGGCGACGATCTGCCGCAGCTGATCGTCGACCGGCTGAACGTCGAGCTCGGCAGCATTCTGGGCAAGTACGACGTGGTGTATATGTCGGCGCAGAAGCTCGTCCAGCGCTCGCTGGAGTGCGGCTACCTGGTCGGCTCGCGAGGGTCGGTAGGCTCGTCGCTCGTCGCCTATATGTCGGGCATTACCGAGGTCAACTCGCTCCCGCCGCACTACCGCTGCCCGAAGTGCCGCAACGTCGAGTTCCACGCGGGCGAGTACGGCTGTGGCGCGGACATGCCCGATAAAATGTGTCCCGTCTGCGGCACGAAGTACGTCAAAGACGGCTTTGATATTCCGTTTGAGACCTTCCTCGGCTTCGGCGGCGGCAAGGTGCCGGATATTGACCTGAACTTCTCGGGTGAGTATCAGGCGCGGGCGCACGCGCCACGCCATCGAAATGTTCGGAGAAACACAGGTGTTCCGCGCGGGCACCATCGGCACGCTGGCGGAAAAGACTGCCTTCGGCTTTGTCAAATATCTGGAGGAAAACGGCATCGCCGCGGGCAACGCCGAGATCGACCGCCTGACGGCGGGCTGCGTCGGCGTGCGCCGCACGACGGGCCAGCACCCCGGCGGCTTGGTCGTCGTGCCGGACGATCTGGAGATCGAGGATTTCTGCCCCGTGCAGCACCCGGCCGACGCGGAGGACAGCGACACCATCACCACGCACTTTGAATATCACTGCATGGAGGATAACCTCCTCAAGCTCGATATGCTCGGCCACGATGACCCGACGATGATCCGTATGCTCGAGGATCTGACCGGCGTGAACGCCCGCACGATCCCGCTCGACGATCCGGATACCATGAGCATTTTCACCTCGTCGAAGGTGCTGGGCTTTGAGAACGACGACCTGCTCGGCCCGACCGGCGCGGTCGCCATTCCCGAGTTCAACACGCGCTTCACGCGCCAGATGCTCATTGACACGCAGCCGAAGGACTTCAACACCCTCGTGCGTCTTTCCGGCTTCTCGCACGGCACGGACGTATGGCTCGGCAACGCGCGCGAGCTGATCGTCAGCGGCACGGCGAGCGTTCTGGAGACGGTCGGCTGCCGCGACGACATCATGCTCTACCTCATTTCCATGGGGCTTGACCCGAAGATGAGCTTTAAGATCATGGAGGCCGTCCGTAAGGGCAAGGTCAAGGGCGGCAAGGCGGGGGACTGGCCGATGTGGGTCGAAGAGATGCGCAAGCACGATGCCGGAGTGGTACATCGAGTCGCTTGCCAAGATCGGTTATCTGTTCCGAAGGCGCACGCGGTCGCATACGTCATGATGGCGTTCCGCATCGCGTGGTTCAACGAATACGAGCCAGATGACGCTTTTCTGATAAAATATACAAATTTTTGGCGCGTTTTCGTGCATTGCTCCAAAAAAACGTGCCGAACGCGGAAATAGATTTGATGTTCCGCGCCGCTTGCGGTATACTAATAAACACATATTACTCAAAAAGGAGTTTGTTTGTCATGCAACAGCTTGAAAAACAGTTTCATATTCACTGCGTAGAGGGCGACGTCGGCCGCTACTGCATCCTGCCCGGCGATCCCGGCCGGTGCGAGTCCATCGCCAAGCTTTTTGATAATCCCGTCCATGTCGCACAGAACCGTGAGTTCAACATCTACACCGGCACGCTGCTCGGCGAAGGTCTCCGTCTGCTCCACCGGCATCGGCGGCCCGTCGGCCTCCATCGCCATGGAGGAGCTGCACAACATCGGCGCGGATACCTTCATCCGCACCGGCACCTGCGGCGGCATCAATCTGGACGTGAAGTCCGGCGACATCGTCGTGGCCACCGGCGCGATCCGCTTCGAGCATACCTCCATGGAGTACGCTCCGATCGAATATCCGGCGGTCGCGAACCTCGACCTCACCATCGCCCTGCGTCAGGCATCTCTTGCCATGGGCAAGACGACCCACTGCGGCGTTGTGCAGTGCAAGGACGCGTTCTACGGCCAGCACAGCCCGGCCAAGATGCCTGTCTCCTATGAGCTGCTGCAAAAGTGGGAGGCGTGGAAGCGCCTCGGCGTGCTCGCCAGCGAGATGGAATCCGCCGCGCTGTTCGTCGTCGCCGACGCTCTGAAGTGCCGCTGCGGCTCCTGCTTCCATGTGATCTGGAACCAGGAACGCGAGGCTGCCGGTCTCGATCAGGATATGAGCGAGGATACCTCGTCCTCCGTCCGCGTTGCGGTCGAGGCGCTCAAGCTCATCATCGAGCAGGACCGCGCCGCCAAGAAGTAAAAATTTCCAAGGGAAGCTCTGATTAAATCGCAAGAGTGGTCAGCGAGGGATTTTGTTTCCAAATTGAGGTTTGGAAATCGCAGGAATCCTTTACGTATTTCAAGATTTTCAAACCGATCAGTTGGGGCAAACAGACCCGCTGAGCGCCGCAGCCGATTTATTCAGAGGTTCCCAAGCTTGTGATGCCTTTGCATTGCAAAAACGTCGGAACAAAGCTGCGTTTCCGGCGTCGAACCAATCGGAAGGAGGTGGGATAGTTGAGACGTGCATGGTGGACGGTCTGGATCAAGGTCGCCGTTCTTGCGGTGGCGCTGTTTCTGGGCTATCGCTTCGCAAAGGGCAAGGTCGACGGCATACTCTCTCCCTATCTCACGGATCAGTCGCCGTCTGAGACGACGGGTCGACGAGCGGTGCGCTCGACGACCCCGAGACTGACAGCGGCAGCAAATCCCAGCAGCTGATCGATCAGGCGGTGTCGTTTGCCGAAAAGATCGTCGGGAAAAAGATCGACTATGAAAACCTGATCTTTGATTATGCCAATGACTACGCGCATAAGATGATGGACGAGTCTGACGAGGAGCGCAACGCGATCACCGACAGCCTGTCCTGACGTATGCCGCAAGCAGAAAGCCTCCGAGCACAAACAGGCTCGGAGGCTTTTTGATGGTTATACTGGTTTTTGAATCAGACAGCTCATAATTCGGATCGGAAATCCGCATGGCGCTCACAGCGAGAAATCCACGTCGTCGTATTTTGAAAAATCCGCGGGCTTTCTGCGCGGAGGAACGCGCTTGAGCGGGTCATATTTGAACCGGCGGCAGCTCTGGCCGCAGGAGACCATGCCGCGCTTTTTGCAGAGATAGGTCTTGTCGTCGATCTTTCCGGCGCGGGCGCAATAGGAGCAGGACGGGGCGATTTTTTTCTTGAACAGCATCGGCTTCACCTCAACGCCCATTATACCGCAGTCTGCGACTTTTTTCCAGCATATTTTTTCAAAACGGACGGAAAAACGGCGCTTGCGGCGAATAAAAACGCGACCTCGGCGAGCAGAAGCGGGCGCGGCGCGGTGAAGGCCAGCACCAGGAGCACGGAAAACAGACCGTGCAGCAGCTTGGCCGCGCAGTAGCCGCGCGGACGCAGCCCGGCCGACGCGGCAAGGCTGAGCGCCTGAAAATGTACGCAGAGGCCGCCCCAGCCCATCAAAAATGCGCAGAAGGGCAGGGCGAAGGGCTGTCCCTGCTGCAACAGGACACCGGAGGTCAGCTCGAGGACGCCGAGCGCCAGACCGCGCAGCGCGCCGGGAATGCCGAGCAGCGCCCAGACGTTCCAGGCGGTCAGCAGCTCCTGCACCACGCGGAAGCAGACGATCAGCACACAGATGCTCAGCATGGCCTCGGCCGTGCCGCGCACGGAACGGGCGAACAGCTCCGGCACGGACGGATCGGCGATGCGCCTTATCTGTGCGCCCCCGCCGCTGTCCGGTTCGCGCAGCGTCAGCGCGACCCAGAGGGCGCTGAAGGCATGAATGCCGTAGAGCAGCAGCCCGGTTCGGACGCCGCCGGTCACGGAGGCGACCACGCTGACGAAAAACGCCGGGCCGGAGTTGTTGCAGATGCGCAGCGCGCGCTCGGCGTCCCGTTTTTCCAGCGCGCCCTCCTGATATAGCCCGGCGACGGCGGCAGCGCCGGACGGATAGCCGCCCAGCAGCCCCACGAGAAACGCCGGGAGCGCCGCTGCGCGCACGCCGAACACGGCGCTGCTCAGGCGGTCGAGCCGTCCGCCGCAGGGGAGCGGAGGCAGCGCGCCGCAGAGCAGACGGCTTGCGAACAGAAACGGGAGCAGCGCCGGGAGCACGCGCCCCGCGCAGAGCCGAAGCCCCTCGACCGCGCCCGTCCGCGCGGCGTCCGGCGCAAGCAGCAGCGCAAGGAAGCACGCGGCGGCGGTCAGAAGCAGCGGAAGTCGTTTTTTCATGTTCATCACCCGATAGAATCTATGCGCCGGAGGGAAAGATTTGAACCGCCGCGCATAGAATGTCCCAAGGTGATGAATATGAACATGCAAAAAACGCTGTCCGGCGCGCTTCGACTGCCGCCGGAGGTCGTGGGCAATACCCAGCTCATCACGCTGCACGGCAATTCCTGCGTGCGCGTCGAAAAGCACTGCGGCCTGATCCATTATGCGCCCGAGTGCGTGATCCTGGCGCTGCCGCACGGGCAGGTGACCGTTCGCGGCGACGGCCTGAAGCTCGGAACGATGAGCCGCGAGACGGTCGTGATACGAGGCACCGTTTTTTCGGTGGAGCTGGCATGATCGCGCCGCTGCGCTATCTGCTCGGCTGCCGCCGCCTGCGCGTGACCGGCGCGGCGCCGGAGGATTTTTTAAATGCGCTCAGCCGCGCCGACCGACGCTTTTGGGAGCCGCAGATGCTCGACGGGATGACCTGCACGCTCTGCGTCACGCCCCGGCATTATGAGCAGATCGAGCGCCTTGCCGAGAGAAGCTATTGTGAGGTCGAGACGGTCGGCCTGAGCGGATTGGCGCACGATGCCCGGCGCCTGCTGCGCCGCCCGGCGCTGCTGATCGGGCTGCTGCTGGCGGTCGCGCTGAGCTTTTTGATGCAGACGGTCGTCTGGGGCATCATGGTCGAGGGCAACGAGCGCGTGCCCGAGGCGGAGATCCTGACGGCGCTCGAGGAGCAGGGCGTGCGCGTCGGCGCCTTTGCTCCGTCGATCGAATATTCCAAGATGCGCAACCGCGTGCTCGAGACGCTGCCCGCGCTGAGCTGGATCGCGGTCAACCGCAGCGGCGGTGTGCTGCATGTGCAGGTCAACGAGCGGGAATTTTCCGAGCGGAATGAGCCGCCCTATCCGGCGGCGCATCTGGTGGCCGTGCGCGACGCGCGGATCACGGAGCTGGTCGTGCTCGAGGGCGTGAAGGAATGCGCGGTCGGCGACACCGTCGCGGCAGGGCAGGTGCTCGTCTCGGGCTATGAGGACTACGGCGTCTGCGTGCGCGGCGTCTGCGCCGAGGGCGAGATCTTCGGCGAGACGTGGTACACCGGAACGCTCGTTGCCCCGGCGCAGATCACGGAAAAGCACTATACCGGCCGCGAAAAAACGCAGCGGACGCTCGTCGTCGGAAGAAAAAGAATAAATTTATGCGGAAACAGTGGAATTTTCCCTACCGGATGTGATAAAATGATAAGCGTAAAACAGCTGTCCCTGCCGGAATACCCGTTTCCGGTCTGGCTGGAGACCGTGACCTACCGGGAGTATACCCTCGTGCAGCGGGAAAATCCGCTCACGCGCGAGCAGATGCTCGAGGCCTTTCAGCGCGTTCTGCGCGGCCGGATGCTCGCCGGGAGATCCGTTCCTGCACCGGGACGCTGACGCAGCGGGACGGTCTGCTGATCCTGAGGCCGAGGCGACCTGCGAGGAGATGATCGCGCGGACGCTGCCCGTGGAGAAATAAACAAAAAGGAGAACCGGAATGACGGAACGAATCATCAATGCCGAACGGATCGAGCAGATCATCAACGTGTTCGGTTCCTTCGACGAGAATATCAAGCGCATCGAGCAGACCTACGGCGTGCGTATCACGAACCGGGGCACGGAGCTGAAGGTGACCGGCGAGGAGGAGGCGGCCGACCGGGGCGCGCGCGCCATCGAGGGGCTGCTGACCCTCGCGGCCCAAAGGGCGAGACGATCGACGAGCAGAAGGTGCGCTATCTGATCGAGCTGGTCTCGAGCGGAAACGACGATCAGATCGGCCAGATGGCCAAGGACGTCGTCTGCATCACGGCCAAGGGCAAGCCGATCAAGGCCAAGACCCTCGGTCAGCAGCGCTATATGAAGGCCATTCAGAAAAACACGATTACGATCGGCGTCGGCCCTGCCGGAACGGGCAAGACCTATCTCGCCGTGGCGGCGGCGGTCGCGGCCTTCCGCGAGAAGACCGTCAACCGCATCATCCTGACGCGCCCGGCGGTCGAGGCAGGGGAGCGGCTGGGCTTCCTGCCCGGCGACCTGCAAAACAAGGTCGACCCCTATCTGCGGCCGCTGTATGACGCGCTTTATGATATGCTCGGAGCGGAAACCTATCAGAAATACCTTGAACGCGGCAACATCGAGGTCGCGCCGCTGGCCTATATGCGCGGCCGCACGCTCGACGACAGCTTCATCATCCTCGACGAGGCGCAGAACACCACGCGCGAGCAGATGAAAATGTTCCTGACGCGTCTGGGCTTCGGCTCGAAGATCGTCATCACCGGCGACATTACGCAGATCGATCTGCCCTCCGACAAGGTCAGCGGTCTGAAGGACGCCGTGCGCATTCTGGACAACGTGCCGGATATCGCCATCTGCCGCCTGACGGCCAGCGACGTGGTGCGCCACGCGCTCGTGCAGCAGATCATTGCCGCCTATGAAAGAGGCGGCGAGAAGCATCCGACGCCGCCGGTCAAGAAGCTCAAGAGGGAGAGAAAATGAAGCATCAAATCAGCGTTCGTTATTCCAATCGCCGGGACCGCAGCCCCGGCCTGACGCTGCACATCCACCGCTGCATCGAGGCGGCGCTGGCCGCCGAGGGCGTGGATGTGCCCTGCGAGATCAATGTGCTCGTCACGGACGACGTCGGCATCCGCGCCGTCAACGCCGCCATGCGGCAGATCGACCGCGAGACGGACGTGCTGTCCTTCCCGATGTTCGACCTCAGCCCGGGTGCATTTCCGGACGATCCGAGCGACATGCTCGACCCGCAGACCGAGCTTCTGCCGCTGGGCGATATGTGCATCTCGCTCGAGCGCGCGAAGGATCAGGCCAAGCGCTTCGGCAACTCGCTCAAGCGCGAGGTCGGCTATCTGACCATCCATTCCGTGCTGCATCTGCTGGGCTATGACCACATGGACGAGGGCGAGATGAAGCGCCAGATGCGCACGCGCGAGGAGCTGATCGCCGCGCAGCTGGGGCTGCAAAGATGATCGCGTTCAGACGGGCGACCGAGGAGGACGTGCCGCTGCTCTCCGAGACGCGCAGAAAAGCTTGGGACGCGACCTACCGCGGCATTTATGACGACGAACAGATCGACCGCTTCGATTACGCCATGCACCACCAAAACGACCTTCAGCGCATTCGGACGCAGACGGTCTATCTGATGTTCGACGGCGCGGACTGCATCGGCTACTTTTATTACGGCGCGTTTCCGGGCGGGCGCTATCGCGATTTTCGGCTCTGCCTCAACGCGCTCTATATCCTGCCCGGCTATCAGGGACGAGGGGCTGGGCAGCCGCGTGTTTGCGCAGATGCGCGCGGCCTGCCGGGCGCTTGGAGAGCAAAATTTTTCTGCGGCTGCAACATCCACAACTCAAGGCGCAGGGCTTTTACCGCAAAATGGGCGGCGTCGTCGGCCTGATCGACGGCGGCCACAAGAGAAAAGCCGAGGATCAGATGTATTTTGAGTTTTACTTAGGAGATCAAACATGAGTCAAAAAACAGCCATGATTACCATTTCCGGGCGGCCGAACGTCGGAAAATCGACGCTTCTGAACCGTCTGGTCGGGGAGAAAATCGCAATCGTATCGCATAAGCCGCAGACCACGCGCAACCGCATCAGCGGCGTGCTGACGCGCGGAGCAACGCAGCTCGTCTTCATCGACACGCCGGGCTTTCATAAGCCGCGTACCAAGCTCGGAGACTATATGGTCAACGTCGTGAAGGAATCCGTCTCCGATGTTGACCTCATCCTGCTGCTGGTCGACCCGATCGCCAACGTCGGCGCGCAGGAGGCCGCTCTGATCGAGCAGATCAAGGCCAAACGCGCCCCGGCCATTCTGGTCATCAACAAGGTCGACACGCTCGAGAACAAGGAGGAGCTGCTGCCCGTCATCGCGGCCTATCAGGCGGCTTATCCGTTTGACGCCGTCGTGCCGATCGCCGCGAAGCTCGGCGACGGCGTGCAGACGCTGCTCGACGAATGCGAGAAATACGCGGTCGACAGCCCGTTCTTCTTCCCGGAGGACATGACCACCGATCAGCCCGAGCGGCAGGTCATGGCCGAGATCATCCGCGAGAAGCTGCTCTGGAACCTCGAACGCGAGATCCCGCACGGCACGGCCGTGGAGATCACGCGCTTTGCCGAGCGCGACGACGGCATCATCGACATCGAGGCGACCGTCTATTGCGAAAAGGCCAGCCATAAGGCCATCATCATCGGCAAGCGCGGCGCGATGCTCAAAAAGATCGCGACCGACGCCCGCAAGGACTGCGAAAAATTCATGGGCGCGAAGGTCTATTTGCAGCTCTGGGTCAAGGTCAAGGAGAATTGGCGCGACAGCGACTTCCTGATCCGCAACTTCGGCTACCAATAATTGTTCGGTATCGTCCCGCGCGGCCGGCGCATCCTAATGACGTGAAAAGGGAGGCGGCGGAATGGACGGGAACGTATTCTGGCAGTTGTTTTTGGACACCGGGGCGCCGGAGGCCTACCTGCTGCACCGGCGGCAGGAGCATCAGCAAGAGGAAACGGCGGCGGGGAAGTGACCGCCGCCTGAGGGAACATGTACATCAAAACCAATGGAATCGTACTGCGCGAGACGCAGTACCGCGACAGCGACAAGCTCCTGACGCTCATGACGCAGGAGCTGGGCAAGCTGACCGTGAAGGCGCGCGGCGCGAAAAGCGCCCGGAGCAAGAATAAGGCGGCCTGTCAGCTCCTGGCCTATTCGGAGTTCACGCTCTCGGAGCATCAGGGGCGCTATACCGTCACGGAGACCGTGCCGCTCGAGCAGTTTGCCGAGCTGCGCGGCGATCTGGAGCTGCTGGCGCTGGCGTCTTATTTTGCACAGGTCACGGACACCGTCGCGCAGGAGGGGCGACCCGCAGCCGGAGCTGCTCTCGCTGCTGCTCAACGCGCTCTATGCGCTTGGCAGGCTGCGTCTGCCGCAGAGAACCGTCAAGGCGGTGTTCGAGCTGCGGCTGGCCTGCCTCGCGGGCTTCCTGCCCGATCTGCGCGGGTGTCTGGCCTGCGGCCGCGAGGACTGCGACCGCTTCAACGTGACGCAGGGGGCGCTGCAATGCGCGTCCTGTCCCGGCGACGGCATCCGGATGCCTGTCTCGCCGGCCGCGCTGGCCGCCATGCGCTACATCTGCTCGTGCCCGGCGAAGAGGCTCTTTGCCTTTCAGGCCTCGGACGAGGCGCTGCGCCAGCTGCATGACATTGCCGAGGCCTATCTCTGTGCGCTCGAGCGCGGCTTTTCTGCACCTTGGATTTTTATAAATCCCTGTTTTTATGAGGACATATTATGACCGAACTTTACGAAAAATCGCTCCGTAAGCTGGAGCTTGACCGCGTGCTCGAGCAGCTCGCGGCCTATGCCAACAGCGACGAGGCCAAAGGCGCGCTGCCTTGCGCTCGAGCCGCAGACCGACGTCGACGAAGATCCGCGTCCTGCAGGAGCAGACGGGCGCGGCCTGCCGCCTCATCGACCTCAAGGGCTCGCCGTCTTTCCACGAGCTGAAGGAGATCGCCCCCTCGCTCGAGCGCGCCGACCGCGGCGGCAGCCTGAACCCGACGGAGCTGCTGCGCATCGCGGCGGTGCTGCGCTGCATCAGCAACGCCAAGGCCTATTACAACGGCGACTATGCCCAGACCGTGCTCGACGTCTATTTTCAGGAGCTTTCGCCGAACCGTTATCTGGAGGAGAAGATCGGCACCTGCATCCTCTCCGAGGATGAGATCGCCGACGCGGCCAGCCCGTGAGCTGGCCGACATCCGCCGCCATATGCGCCTGCAAAGCGCCAAGGTCAAGGAGTCGCTGCAAAAGATCATCAGCTCGCCGACCTATGCCAAATCCCTGCGCGACCCGATCATCACGCTGCGCGGCGACCGCTACGTCGTGCCGGTCAAGGCCGAGTGCAAGAACGACGTGCCGGGTCTGATCCACGACGTCTCCTCCACCGGCAGCACGGTCTTCATCGAGCCGATGAGCGCCGTGAACGCCAACAACGCCCTGCGCGAGCTGGCCTTGCAGGAGAAAAAAGAGATCGAGCGCATTTTGGCCGAGCTTTCGGCGGAGTGCGCGTCCTTCCGCGAGAGCATTTTGCAGAGCATGGAGATGCTTGTCACGCTCGACGCGGTCTTTGCGCGCGCAAAGCTGTCGCATAAAATGAATGCCATGCAGCCCGAGCTGCGCACGAACGCCTCCGTCGAGCTGATCCGGGCGCGGCATCCGCTGATCGATCCGAAGAAGGTCGTGCCGATCACAGTGCGGCTGGGCACGGATTTTGACACGCTGATCATCACCGGCCCGAACACCGGCGGCAAGACCGTCACGCTCAAGACGATCGGCCTGCTGACGCTGATGGCTGAATGCGGCCTGCATATTCCGGCCGACCACGGCAGCGCGATCTCCGTCTTTTCTCAGGTGCTGGCCGACATCGGCGACGAGCAGTCCATCGAGCAGTCGCTTTCGACCTTCTCGGCGCATATGAAAAACATCGTCGAGATCGTCGGCCAATGCGACAGGGAGACGCTTGTGCTCTTCGACGAGCTGGGCGCGGGCACCGACCCGGCCGAGGGCGCGGCGCTGGCCACGGCGCTCATCGAGTTCTGCCGTCAGTGCGGCAGCCGCGTCGCGGCAACGACGCATTATGCCGAGCTGAAGGTCTACGCCATGCGCACCAAGGGCGTCATGAACGCCTCGTGCGAGTTTGATGTCGAGACGCTGCGGCCGACCTACCGGCTTCTGATCGGCATTCCCGGCAAGTCCAACGCGTTCGCGATCTCCAAGCGGCTCGGCCTGCCGGACGAGATCGTCGAGAAGGCGGGCAGCTATGTCAGCGAGAACGACAAGAATTTCGAGGATGTGCTCAACCAGCTTGAGGAGCAGCGGGCGCAGATGGAGCAGGCCAAGCTCGAGGCCGAGCGCCTGAAGCTCGAGACGGCGCAGATGAAGGAGCAGTCCGAGCGATATTACGACGAGATCAAGCAAGCGAGCGCGAGAAACAGCCGCACGTGCGCGCGCCGAGGCGCAGGCGATCATCGACAACGCGCGGCGCACGGCCAACGAGGTCGCCGACGAGCTGAAGCAGCTCCGCCGCCAGATGAGGGATGCGGCTGACGCGCAGGGCGTCAACGAGAAACAGGCCGAGCTGCGGCGCAGGCTGAACGAGGCTGAGGAGGCCTTTGCCCCGGCGCAGAAAACGGCGGCGCGTCCCGCGCCCAGCCGCCCCATCCGTCCGGGCGACACGGTCGAGGTGCTGCGCTTCGGCACGCGGGCGCAGGTGCTGTCGGTCAATGCCGACGGCAGCTATCAGCTTCAGGCCGGCATCATGAAGATCACGGCCAAGCCGAGGAGGTCGCGCTGATCGAGGAGACAAAGCAGCAGGCCAAGAAGCTCATCGAGCGCAGTCAGCACGCCTTCCGCAACACGCCGACCAAGGCCGAGCTGGATCTGCGCGGCATGAGCGCCGACGAGGCCGTTGCGACGCTGGCGGTCTTCCTCGACTCGGCGATGCTGGCGAACCTTTCTCAGGTGCGCATCATCCACGGAAAGGGCACGGGCGTCCTGCGCAAGGCCGGTGCAGGACGAGCTGCGCCGCAACAGAGCCGTCAAAAAGTTCCGCCTCGGCGTCTACGGCGAGGGCGAGGACGGTGTGACCATCGCGGAGCTGGCATAAAATTTCGCGATAAAGGTTGACAAAACCGTTTTTTTTGCGTATATTAGTTCTATCTATTATCGCTGGGTGCGAGAACTGAGGAGTTGACACAAGGTGTATACAGAAAAATCCGTTGTGAAGTGCGAATCCGGGCTTCAATAAGACAAGCGACCTATTTCATTCAAAAGGCGAACGAATTCCGTTCCAGCATTTGGATCGAGGCCGACGACCGCAAGATCAATGCCAAGAGCCTGCTTGGCGTCCTCTCCATGGGCATCGCGACGGAACGGAGCTGACGCTCACCTCTGAGTCCCGGATGAAGAAGCCGCGGTGAAGTCCCTGTCGGCCATGCTGGTCAAGGACGTTTACTGATTTCTATGAACCATCCGCCCCAAGCGCACGGCGTTTGAGGCAGCTTTTTCATGCGAGGATGTCATGACACGCGATGAATTGAAGCTGGCGGCGCTCTCGCTGCCCTATGAGCCGGGCGTCTATCTGATGAAGGACGCGCACGACACGGTGATCTATGTCGGAAAGGCCAAAAAACTGAAAAATCGGGTCACGCAGTATTTTCAGGATACCGCGTCGCACACGCCGAAGACCCGGCGTATGGTTTCGCAGGTCGACCATTTCGAGACGATCGCGGCGGCGACGGAGTTCGAGGCGCTTGTGCTGGAGTGCTCGCTCATCAAGCACTATATGCCGAAATACAACATCCTGCTCAAGGACGACAAGGGCTTTCCCTATGTCCGGCTCGACCGCAGCAAGCCCTATCCCGAGTTCTCGCTCGTGAACAAGGTGCGCGACGACGGCGCGGCGTATTACGGCCCCTACGGCCGCCGCGACGTCATCAAGACCATCCGCGCGGTACTCCGTCTGCCGACGTGCACCGGCAGCTCCCGCGTGACATCGGCAAGGAGCGCCCCTGCCTGAACTATCAGATCAAGACCTGCGACGGCTGGTGCAGACCGGAGCTGACGCGCGGATTATCTTGCGCGCATCGAGCAGGCGTGCAGCTGCTCGAGGGCAAGCAGCAGGAGCTTTGCAGGGCGCTTCGGCAGGAGATGGAGGAGGCGGCCGAGGCGCTGGAATTCGAGCGCGCGGCAGCCTGCCGCGACCGCCTGCGCGCCGTGGAGCTGCTGGCGCAGCGCCAGCTCGTCACGGCCGGGACGATGGCCGACACGGACGTGATCGGCTGGCACTGCACGGAGGGCAAGGCCTGCTTCGCCGTGCTGCATTTCATCCGCGGCAACCTGATGGACAAGGACTATGAGCTGCTGCCCGTGCCGGACGTGCCGGAGGAGGCGCTCTCCGCCCTCGTCAAGCAGTATTATCTCAAGCGGCAGGCCGCACCGCGGCGCATCCTGCTGCCCTTCGCAATGGAGGACAGCGCGCTGTTTGAGGAGCTGCTGCTTCAGGAGCTGAACAAAAGGGTGCAGTTCCACGTGCCGCAGCGGGGCAAGAACCGCAGCCTCGTCGAGCTGGCGAACAAGAACGCCCGCGAGGAGGCCGAGCGCGCGACGACCGCCGCCGAGCGCATCTCCGGCACGCTGCGTCTGCTGCAATCCATGCTTGGCCTTCCGAAGCCGCCCATGCGGCTGGAGGCCTATGACATTTCCAACATTGCCGGGACGGACATCGTCGCTTCAATGGTGGTTTTTGTCGACGGGAAACCGAAAAAAAAGCGATTACAAGCGCTTTAAGCTCGAAAATATGGACGGGCAGGACGATTACGCGTCCATGCGGCAGGTCGTCAGCCGCCGCTTCTGTCACTATCTCGACGGCGACAAGGGCTTCGACGAGCGCCCGGACGCGCTGCTGATCGACGGCGGCACCGTCCATGCCGAGACGGTGCGCGAGACGCTCGCGGCCATGCAGATCGAGCTGCCGATCTTCGGCATGGTCAAGGACGACCGCCACCGCACGCGCGCCCTCGTCACGCCGGACGGCCGCGAGATCGGCATTCAGAGCATCCCGGCGGTCTTCGCGCTGATCGGCCGCATTCAGGAGGAGACGCACCGCTTCGCCATTACCTATCACCGCACCCTGCGCAGCCGCCGGATGCGCGGCTCACAGCTCGACCGGATCCCCGGCATCGGGGAGAAGCGGCGGCTGGCGCTGCTCAGGGCCTTCGGCTCGATCAAGGCGATCCGCGAGGCGGAGCTTCCGGCGCTGTGCGCCGTCGTGCCGGAAAAAACGGCCGAGGCGGTCTATGCGTTCTTCCGCACGGAGAACAAAAAGGAGTGAAGCCATGAGAGTCATCACCGGAACGGCCGGCGGCACGAATCTGAAGGCGCCCGAGGGTCTGCTGACCCGCCCGACCGCCGACCGCGTCAAGCAGGCGCTGTTCAACATCATTCAATACGAGATCTGCGGGGACGTGCTCGACCTGTTCGCCGGGTCATCGAGGCGCTCATAGCCAGCGCGGCGCGCGGTTTTGTGTCGACGAGCGGCAGCGACGCGCTGGACATCGTGCGCGAGTCTGCGCCGCACGCATCAAGCAGAGCTGGCCTTCGGCTGCGTTATCCGCGGCATCATGGAATTCGGCGAACCGCCTGAACGACTATACGTGCGCCGCACGCTTTAGGAAACTTTACCGTAGCTGCGACGTCCACAGACTGCCGCAGAAATGCGCGATCGACTCGCGCTGGCACCGCCGCTATGCCGAGGATCTGCGCCACGGCGCTGGCGGGAAAAAAGGAGCGTACGCATCTGTTTACCACAGAAGGCTGGCGCCCCACGCCGATGCTCTCCTTGCCGTGCGACGCCTCGGCTGCGGCGCTGCGGCATCGTCGTCTCGGCGAGCCACAACGCCGGCGCTATAACGGCATTTGGCATCAAATGCGCTTCGGACGGCTGCAGATGACTTCCAGGCCGAGCCGGCCGCGATCGATATCAGGTTATTTTGTCCCCCGCCGCGCCAGAGCTTCCGATTTGCAGCATGGCCTGGCGACGTCAGTTTATAGCGCCGCTTTGGGAGGAGCCACTATCAGACCGTTCTGGCCGAGCGCGGCCGGCGTCGATCGGGGACGCAACCTCAACCTGCTCTATACGCCGCTCCGCGGCACGGGCAACAAACCCATGCTTTCGTGCTTGGGCACTGGCGACGCATCGACGTTGTGAAGGTACAGGAGCAGCCAGGACGGCGACTTCAAGACCTGCGAATATCCGAACCACGAGGACGGACGCGGCGCTCAACAGAGCTATAAAATCGCGCGCAGCACCCATCCCGACCTCATCCTCGGCACCGTCCGGACTGCGACAACCGCGTCTGCGTCGCCGTGTGCCGCCGGGACGGCTTCCCGCAAACTCAGCGGCAGCGAAGCTGGGCTGCCTGCGCATGATTACATCCTCGGCGAGCTGACGGCCAAGGGCAGGCGCGCGACCCGTATCACCAAATGCGCTCGATCGTATCGCCGATAGCCTGACAAGATCGCGGCGAAATACGCGTGTTGACGGGCTTCCGTAAAGCGGCGGGATCGCTCAGGAAAGGGCGAGGAGAACCGCTTCGTCCGCCAGCTAGGAGAGCTGCAGCTTTACCTCCCCGCCCGCGACAAGGACTTGTTGTCGCCTCCATGCCGATCTGGCTGCAGCTCAAGCGCGGGGGTATGAACCTGGCCGATCAAGATCGACGCGCTCTATGCCGAGCTGGGCTATCACGACGCAAAGATGTAACATCGAGCTGAAGGTACGGAGATGCCATGGAGCTTTCGGCCCGAAGTTCGCCAGGATTTCCGCGCGGAGATCCCGACCGGGCTGGGCTGGCGTGCGCGTGACCGAAGCTGCACGGATTGCGCAGCCGTGTCCGCACGGAGCTGGCTACCAGCGCGACCGGCCGGTACTGCTGCCGAAATCGAACGTTGCAATGGCGCTGGAGCTGGGCGAGCGGAGCGGCAGCTTGCTGAATCGTCCGTCCCCTCCGGCACGGAGCCAGAGGTCAAACGCTATCTGACGGCGGTCGACCGCGACCCGAAAGCGCGCTCGCTGCGCTGCTCGAGCGATCTGGCCGGGGACATGAAAGCGCCTTTGCGGGCTGCTAGAGGCTTGACAAAACCGAGCGGACTTCACGGCTATCATACGTTTAATAAATAATAAAAACGTGGTGAAAAGAAGTAACCGCGCAGCCTGCGCAGCAGGGGACGGACGGTGCAGGTCCTGCCGGGCGGCGGTGAGATGCGCTTTGGAACCGGGCGGACCGGAAGCCTTGATTACGTTCACGGGTGCGCTCCGATACAGAGCGGAAAACAGCAGCCTGCGCCGGTTTTCGAATATCGCCACTTTTGCGGAAATGCAGTGGTAATCTCCGCAGGAATATATCGCCAGAGCCATAACGCGCTCAGAGGCGTTTTCAAATAAGGAGACGCTGATTATGGCGAGAGAGGGTACCGAGAGACCTACGATCCAGGACGTCGAAGGCGCGCGGCTGTACCGATTCTGGCGGGACGGCGGGTATTTCCATACCGAGCGCGACGAGCACAAAAAAGCCGTTGCACGATCGTTATGCCGCCCCCAATGTGACCGGCCAGCTTCACATGGGTCACGCGATGGACGCCTCATGCAGGACGTGCTGATCCGCTTCAAGCGGATGCAGGGCTATGCGGCGCTGTGAGGTTGCCGGGCGTCGACCACGCCGGAATCGCCACGCAGATCAAAGGTCGAGGAGGAGCGCTGCGCAAGGAGGGCTGACGCTATGACCTTGGCCGCGAGAAGTTCCTCGAGCGTGTCTGGGACTGGGAAGCACAGGTTCAACAACCGCATCGTTGAGCAGCAGAAGAAGCTCAAGCGTCCCTGCGACTGGGATCGCGCGCGCCGATGGACGAGGCTGCTCAAAGGCCGTGCGCGAGGTGTTCGTGAGCTTCTATGAGCAGGGGGCTGATCTATGGGGCAGCCGCATCATCAACTAATTGCCCGTTGCGTCACGGCGCTGTCCGACGCCGAGGTCGGTATGTCGACAAGCCCGGCAATCTCTGGCATCCGCTATCCACTGGCCGACGGCTCCGGCGGGTGATCGTTGCCACGACGCGCCCGGAACGATGCTGGGCGACTCCGGCGTCTCGCGTCAACCCGAACGACGAGCGCTATAAGGCCATCGTCGGCAAGAACGGCGATCCTGCGCTTATGAACAAGGGATCGGTCGTCGCCGACGATTATGCCGAATGGACTTCGGCACGGGCTGCGTCAAGATGACCCCGCGCACGATCCGAGACGACTTCGGGGTCGGTCTGCGCGCCACAAGCTTGAGTCATCCGTGCTCGACGACAACGGAAGGTTAACGAGGCTTGGCCGGAAAGTATCGGAGGACTTGACCGCTACGAGGCGCAAGCGAATCGTCGCCGATCCTCCGGAGCAGGAGGCTATCTCGTCAAGGTCGAGCCGTATAACCACAACGTCAGAACGTGCTACCGCTGCCACCGCGACGTCGAGCCGATCATCTCGGCGCAGCGGTTCGTCAAGATAGAAACCGCTGGCTGAGGAGGCGCTGCGTTGTCAACGAGGGCGAGAGACGCGGTTCGTTCCCGAGCGCTCACAAAATCTACCAACTGGATGGAGAACGTGCGCGACTGGTGCATCTCGCGTCGCGGCTCTGGTGGGGGCATCAGATTCCTGCGTGGTACTGCGCAGACTGCGGCCACTGTGACCCAAATCTCGCGCGGGCGACCTGCCAGGTGCGGCAACAACACATTACGCGCGACGAGGACGTGCTCGACACCTGAAGTTCTCCTCGGCGCTCTGGCCGGACTCGAGACGCTCGCTGGCCGGACACCGACGCGCGGTTCAAGTATTTTTTATCCGACCGACGTGCTTTCGTGACGAGGCCGCGACATATCTTCTTCTGGGTTGCGCGCATGATCTTCTCCACGGCTTGGACCGGCAAGAACGCCAGCACTTCCACACCGTGCTGATCCACGGCCTTGTGCGCGACGACCAGGGCAGAAAAATGTCGAAGTCCCTCGGAGGCATCGATCCGCTCGAAATGATCGACCGCTACGGCTCGGACGCCCCCTGCGCACATGTTTATGATCACGGCCAATTCCCCCAGCAACGATATGCGTTTCTATGTCGAGCGCTGCGAGGCAATGCGCAACTTTGCCAACAAGCTCTGAACGCCAGCCGCTATGTCATGATGAACCTCAGCGTCGAAAGGAACGAGCTTCCGGCGCTGAGCGAGCTGGAGACGGCGGATAAATGGATCACTCTCCAGCTCAACACGCTGATCGCCGACGTCACGGAAATCTGGACAAATACGAGCTGGGCATCGCCGTGCAGAAGTCTATGACTTCATCTGGGACAGCTACTGCGACTGGTATCGAGCTGACCAAGTCCCCACGCCTCCTACGGCGCGAGGACGAGGCAGCAAGCTCGTGGCGCAGAAGGTGCTGCTCTATGTGCTCGATCAGATCCTGCGCCTGATGCACCCGTTCATGCCGTTTATCACCGAGATCTGGCAGGCGATCCCGCACGAGGCGACGCGATCGTGGCCAAGTGGCGGAGCACCGCGACGACCTGCGCTTCCGGCCGAGGAATCGTCCATGGAGAGCATTATGAACGCCATTCGCGCCGTCAGAAACCGCAGAGCCGGAGCTGAACGTGCCGCCCGCGAAGGAGGTGTACGCTCTATGTCGTGACCAGAAGCTTGGGACGTGTTTGCAGGAAGGAGGGCGGCGTCGGGTTTTATGACCCGTCTGGCTATGCCGATCAGGTCATCGTCTCGGCCGAAAAGCCCGAGGACACGCCTCCATGGCCTCCTGCGCGTGACGCATGACGCGGCGGTCTATATGCGATGAACCAGCGTGGACGTCGAGCAGGGGAGCTCCCGCCTGTCAAAAGGGCGCGAAAAGATCTCGAAGCTACTGGCCTCCGTCCGCGGCAAGCTGAATCTTTGCTGGCTTCGTGAAGCCAAGGCGCCAGGAACGAGGTCGTCGCGGCCGAGCGCGCCAAGGCGGGAAAAATACACGGAGCCTGCTCAAGCAGCTCACGGCAAGGGAAGCGAGGCACGCATCTGCAGCCTCTGATTCTCTGCAATCTTGATGAAAGAATCTTCGATTTACCGGGGCAGCATCCGCTCCACCCGTTAAAATTCCGTTTGGTGTATGATACAACGATCAATCGTATAAAATGGCGAGGGAGCGCATTAAAAATGCGGCGTTTCCGCGTTCAAGCAAGCAAAGAAGAGAGGGCTGTGCCCGTGGTTCGCGCAGTTCTGTTGATGGCGGCCGTGGTGCTGCTCGGCGCGGCGGCGCTATCTGGTGCGCAATGTGCGGCGCCACGCCGCTGAAAAACTCGCGGAGAAAAGCCGCGCGGCAGGCACAGCTCGTTACGAGCGCAACGGTGCACTGCACTGCCGCTGGGCGTGTGCTACCCTCTGAGGCACAGCAGCA
>VOFG01004522.1_pt1 | contig 25891 bp, 50 predicted proteins | sample 5384171 | NCBI WGS metagenome assembly VOFG01 (sample SAMN12384726, study PRJNA508395) | human gut metagenome | isolation source: healthy gut F | host: Homo sapiens | reverse complement strand
CTGCAACCCGCCCACATGAAGTCGGAGTTGCTAGTAATCGCGGATCAGCATGCCGCGGTGAATACGTTCCCGGGCCTTGTACACACCGCCCGTCACACCATGGGAGTTTGGAGGTGCCCAAAGCCGGCGAGGTAACCGAAAGGAGCCAGCTGTCGAAGGTGAGCCAGATGACTGGGGTGAAGTCGTAACAAGGTAGCCGTATCGGAAGGTGCGGCTGGATCACCTCCTTTCTAGGGAGAAAGACCGAAGCGGAAACGCGGAGGTTTCATCTCAGGTCGATACACCGAAAAGGTGTAAATGAGTCAAAAAAGAAGATCAAAAACGAAGAGTTTGGCAGTTGACTGTTCTTCTTCTTGAACCTGTATCGTTTTCAGGGATCGAATAAAGATTCTTGAAAGTACCTTTTCAAACTGCACAGTCAGATGGAAAAACATCTTGTAAAGAAAACCAGTTGCGAATGTGTTCAAACGAACATATGAGCGCAGAAATGCGACAATTTTGCAGTTGGTCTCAGGATAAGCAATCAAAGTAAAAACTGAAAGATTGACAGCTACTCAATCATGACGATCAAGTTATGAAGGGCGCAGGGTGGATGCCATGGCACTGGACGCCGAAGAAAGACGTGGTAAGCTGCGAAAAGCCACGGGGAGCCGCAAGCAGGCAACGAACCGTGGATATCCGAATGGGGAAACCCGGCGGGAGTAATGTCCCGTCATCCTTAGATGAATTCATAGTCTAAGAGAAGGGCACCCGGGGAACTGAAACATCTAAGTACCCGGAGGAAAAGAAAGAAAATCGATTTCGTGAGTAGCGGCGAGCGAAAGCGAAGGAGCCCAAACCATCCGACTACGGTTGGGTGGGGTTGTGGGTCAGCAACATGTACTGAGGATGCTTAGGAGAAGAGTTCTGGAAAGGACTTCAAAGAGGGTAAGAGGCCCGTATCCGAAAGGTTGAATCGGCAAGCTGATACCAGAGTACCACAGGACACGAGAAATCCGGCGGGAAGCCGGAAGGACCACCTCCCAAGCCTAAATACGACTTGGTGACCGATAGCGCATAGTACCGTGAGGGAAAGGTGAAAAGAACCCCGGGAGGGGAGTGAAAAAGAACCTGAAACCCTGCGCTTACAAGCAGTGAAAGCACGGAATCAAGCGCGATCATGTACTTTTTGTAGAACGGACCGGCGAGTTACGTTGTGTAGCAAGGTTAAGGACTGAAGGTCTGAAGCCGCAGCGAGAGCGAGTCTGAAGAGGGCGACTTAAGTTGCATGACGTAGACCCGAAACTGGGTGACCTACCCATGACCAGGTTGAAGTGGGGTAAAGCCCCATGGAGGACCGAACCAGACGTCTGTTGAAAAAGGCGGGGATGACTTGTGGATAGGGGAGAAATTCCAATCGAACCCGGAGATAGCTGGTTCTCCTCGAAATAGCTTTAGGGCTAGCCTCGGGGTAAAGAGTTCCGGAGGTAGAGCACTGAATGAGCTAGGGGGCCACAAAGCTACCGAACTCCTATCAAACTGCGAATGCCGGACAATCGATGTACGGGAGTCAGTCGGCGGGAGATAAGTTTCGCGGGCAAAAGGGGAACACCCCAGATCATCCGCTAAGGTCCCCAAGTGCAGGTTAAGTGGAGAAGGATGTGTCATTGCACAGACAACCAGGATGTTGGCTTAGAAGCAGCCACACATTTAAAGAGTGCGTAATAGCTCACTGGTCGAGTGCTGATGCGCCGAAGATTAACGGGGCTAAAACACGTCACCGAAGCTATGGATTTGTCTTAAGGCAAGTGGTAGAGGAGCAATGTGTATTGGCAGAAGCCAGTACCGTCAGGAGCTGGTGGACGGACACAAGAGAGAATGCCGGTATGAGTAGCGAGACCGAGGTGAGAATCCTCAGCGTCGAAGGCCAAAGGTTTCCTGAGGAAGGTTCATCCTCTCAGGGTAAGTCGGGGACTAAGCCGAGGGCGGTGAGCCGTAGGCGATGGACAGCAGGCAGAGATTCCTGCACTACCACTGTATTGTTTGACTGAAGCAGTGACACAGAAGGATAGCCAGAGCGCGTTGATGGTCAGAGCGCGTCCAAGCAGTGAGGCTGATACGCAGTGAAAGTACACTATCGCAAAGGCTGGGCTGTGACGGGGAGTTAAATGAGTATGAAGCTGATGAATTCACACTGGCGAGAAAAGCTGCTGGCGAGATATGACGTGCCTGTACCGCAAACCGACACAGGTAGGCGAGGAGAGAATCCTAAGATGAGCGAGAGAACTATTGTTAAGGAACTCGGCAAAATTACCTCGTAACTTCGGGAGAAGGGGTGCCTCGAGAGGCCGCAGAGAATAGGCACAAGCGACTGTTTAACAAAAACACAGGTCTGTGCTAAAGCGAGAGATGAAGTATAGGGGCTGACACCTGCCCGGTGCTGGAAGGTTAAGGGGACGTGTTAGGGCAAACGAAGCAGAGAACCGAAGCCCCAGTAAACGGCGGCCGTAACTATAACGGTCCTAAGGTAGCGAAATTCCTTGTCGGGTAAGTTCCGACCCGCACGAATGGTGTAACGACTTGTGAGCTGTCTCAACAAGTGACTCGGTGAAATTGAAGTATGCGTGAAGATGCGCATTACCCGCGACTGGACGGAAAGACCCCGTAGAGCTTTACTGCAGCCTGATATTGGATTTCGGTAACGAATGTACAGAATAGGTGGGAGGCCGGGAAAGCGTAACGTCAGTCATGGCGGAGGCGCCGGTGGGATACCACTCTTTTGTTACTGAAGCTCTAACATGGACCAGTGAAAATCCGGTAATGGACAGTGTCAGGTGGACAGTTTGACTGGGGCGGTCGCCTCCTAAAAGGTAACGGAGGCGCTCAAAGGTACCCTCAGAATGGATGGAAACCATTCGAAGAGAGCAAAGTCAGAAGGGTGCTTGACTGCGAGAGTGACAATTCGAGCAGAGACGAAAGTAGGGCTTAGTGACCCGGCGGTAAGAGAGTGGAATTGCCGTCGCTCAACGGATAAAAGCTACCTCGGGGATAACAGGCTGATCTCCCCCAAGAGTTCACATCGACGGGGAGGTTTGGCACCTCGATGTCGGCTCGTCGCATCCTGGGGCTGAAGCAGGTCCCAAGGGTTTGGCTGTTCGCCAATTAAAGCGGCACGCGAGCTGGGTTCAGAACGTCGTGAGACAGTTCGGTCCCTATCCATCGTGGGCGCGGCGATTTGCTGCAATATGTCAGCGTGAGATGCTTTGGAACATGGGGACAGCCGGAAATTGATGTAGACATGATGCCGCTGTATAATGTGTTTGACTATGCAGGGCGCATGATGGAGAATGCAGTAATACGGATGAAGGCGCAGAAGAACGAGCCAGCGAAACGCTTCAAGTCCGTGTCCATCCATCTATAACTCGTATTTGGCACATAAGGATGACTATCTGTCGAAATGGGGCAGGAAAAGAGCTGTTGAAAGCGTGATGGAAAACATAAACAGAATAGATGACTTGGAAGCGTATGATATATGGTTTGAGAAAAACGTTGCGAAAGAAGAAAACTCAATCATCTTGTGAGATTGCCCTATTTGCTGGCGCATAAAAAATATGAAAACGCCAATTTCATCATGACTCGATATGTGTCAGATGAAGACGCTTATCAAAAATTCAGACAGAATACAACTGCGGATTTGAAAAAGTCGAAGACATGATGCCTGTCAGAACGAAAACATATAAAGAGTTTAAGAAATTGATTTGCGCAATGAATGCTAAAAATGACGAAGAAGTTGTTAAGACCTTAAATCAATGGAAAATTGAAGCCTATTACATATTGAAAAGAAATCAAGACATTTTGCAGGAAATACCCGATGACTCTGATTCCGTGAGCCTGTATAGAAGACTTTTGAATAGCGTGAATCTGAAATGGAAGTCAAACTTTTCTGAAAGACCGCACAAAGAACATCGTTATTGAATATAACGGGAGATGTTGAATTTGGACATAGAAATCTTATCGAAAAGCTGCTCTGTACGCCGTTTGAATCAGAGAGATGTAGATTCAATCTATGATCTGTGCAGGGAAAACACGGTTTTCTATCAGTATCACCCGCCTTTTGTGACCAGAGATAGCATTTTGAAAGATATGACTGCCTTGCCGCCTGAAAAAAGTATGGAGGACAAATACTATCTGGGTTTCTTTGCAGGGGATGAATTGGTTGCCGTCATGGATTTGATTCTGAATTATCCGAAGCCGGATATCGCGTTTATCGGTTTCTTTATGATGAACGCGCGATATCAGGGCAGGGGAATCGGTTCTCAGATTGTAGATGAAGTCACGGCTCATTTGAAGGCGTGCGGATTTAATGAGATGCGCTTGGGCATTGACAAGGAAGCCCGCAAAGCCGAGCATTCTGGACGAAGAACAGATTCAGCCCCATTGAAGAAAAAAGCGTATATCGTGATGAGCCGGATGCTGCCGGATTGACACAGCTCACGGCGAATAAAACCCCGTCGGTTCGACCAATCTATTCCATAAAAGGGAGGAATGGTCGGGCTGACGGGGTTTTAAGGACAATATTCTGTTTTTGTAACAGCGGTCGTCCTGCGGCTGATGGGCAAACGGCAGTTGGCGCAGCTTCAGCCGTATGAAGTCGTGATTACGCTGATGATTTCGGATTTGGCGACGCTTCCGATGGCGGATGTTGAGATACCGCTGCTGAGCGGCGTCGTGTCGATTTTAACGCTGCTGCTCGTCCATAGCCTGCTCAGTGCGTTGTCTTATTGCAGTGTGCGCATGCGGCGCATCATCTGCGGCAGACCCAGCGTGTTGGTGCGGGACGGGAAAATATGCGAAAAAGAGCTGGCGCGGCTGTGCTTTGACCTGTCGGACTGATGGAAGGCATGCGTTCGGGCGTCATCGGTTTGGGAGAAGTCGGAAGCGTTGTATTGAAACAAACGGCTCGCTCAGTGTGTTTCCCGCGGCGGATCATAGACCGGCAACGCGCAGGGAAATGGTTTGCCGCAGATTTACGACGGCATTCCGCTGACGTTGATTCTTGACGGACGGATGGGAGGAGCATGCGCATTGCCGGACTGACGCGGGATGGCTGCGCCGAATTTTACAGGCGCAGGGGAATCGGGCGCGATCAGGACGTGCTGATTGCGACGCTGGACACGCAGGAAACCTGCTTGTGCAGGAAAAAGGGCAGCGAGGGGCGATTGATGACGCTTCCTGTGATGAAATCCGGTCAGGTGAGGTGGTAAGATGCGCAAAGAAAATATGGACGGTCATCTTTGCCTCCGCGCTGAATTCTGCTCAGCGTGGTGGAACAGAAAGCCGTGCGCACACTGACGGATGAGGCGATGACGCAGACGCAGACAATCCTTCAGCTGCTCAAAAAGCGGGCAGAGCGAAAAGGACTGAGCAGGCGCGACAGATGGACGCATGGTGGGACGAGGCGCCGAAGGTGGAGATCCTCATCAACCACGAAGCGACGGATGATGTGCGGTTTACGCTGTCGCGGCTGGTTGCGGCAGAAGGCAAGGGATGGCAAAGGCTCGTTTTTGCGCCAGGGAGCTGGAGGGCGCGGCATGGAGCATGTCTTGGAGCGTCAGGTGTTGAGCCTGCAGAACCTGCTTTAAAGCGATTTTCGGGAAAGTGGGCATCTTTGATATGGAGCAAAGGGAGAATGTGCCGCTGCTGAATGAATCGCTGAACAGTGAAAATGTCAACATGAAGCAGAAAAATGCAGGAAAACGAGCATGGTATCAGGTAAAATAACAAATTATGCACAGAAACAGACGCACTTTTTGAAGAAAAAGCGGTTTAATTTAAATAAAAATGCAAAATACAGCTTGACAAAAGGATAGCTGATGGCTATAATGAATTCATCGACGGACGCAGAACCGTCGTAGCGCACAGGGGCTTGCGCAGAAGTTTCCTGTGTATGGTGTTTCTCTTTCTTTCTCCTCTTCATCAAAAAGCGCCCGATCGCTCGGACGCTTTTTGGTCGTATTCACCACGAAAAAATCACATCTTTGTACGGCCTTCCATTGCTTTGGCAAGCGTGACCTCGTCGGTATACTCCAAATCGCCGCCGACAGGCAGACCGTGGGCGATTCGCGTGACCAAAGATCCCCCATGGGCGAGCAGACGCGCAATATAGCTTGCCGTCGCCTCGCCTTCGATATCAGGATTGGTCGCCAGATCACCTCGTGAATATCCTCCTGACCGACGCGAGCGAGCAACTCGCGGATGCGGATGTCCTCGGACCGATGCCCTCCATGGGGGATGGTTCCGTGAAGCATGATAGCATCCCTTGAAATCGCGCATGCGTTCCATCGCGGCTACGTCGCGTGGATCGCGCACGACACAGAGCACGCCGTTATGGCGCTTTTCGTCCGGATCGGGCGGTCGTCCACCGTGTAGTTTCCGCAGACGGACAATACTTCACAGCCTTGCGCCCCTGCCAGATAGCACTGGCAAGCTCATGCACCTGATCCTCGGGGAGAGAAACGATGTAATACGCCAGCCGCTGCGCGTGTTTTGGCTCCGATACCGGGCAGGCAGGAGAGCTGCTGCGCCATGCGCGCGATGGGTTCAATCTGCCCAGCCATAATCAGAACAGCCCGCCCATGCCGGCGGCACCGCCGATTTTCGCCATCTCAGCTCTCACGGGTTTCTTCGCCCTTCTTGAGCGCGTCGTTGACCGCCGCGACAATCATATCCTGAAGCATCTCGACTTCTTCAGGATCGACCGCGTCATTATCAATGGTCAGGGAGAGGGCTGACGCTTGCCGCTGACCTTGCAGGATACTGCGCCGCCGCCAGCCGTGCCTTCATATTCACGCGCGTCAAGATCTTCCTGAGCCTTCATCATCTGCTGCTGCATCTTCTGCGCCTGACGCATGAGCTGCTGCATATTGCCGCGGAATACCGGGGAAACCGCCTCTTGCCATGGTTAAAATCCTCCTCATGGATAAAATCAAGTGAATATTATTATACACCATCTGCGCAGAAATGAAAAGCTCAAATATTTTACGGTTAGGAAATCAGGAAAGCTGGTCAGGAGGAAACAAATATGATATACTTTCCATCATCAGGCAAAAAATAACATGGATTTAACACATCCATTATAATAAAGAAAATCCCTGTGCAGCAGGGTCAAAACGGAGGAATATCCATGGATAAACAGACGGTATTCATGAACCGCAGCTTTCCTGGCTCAAGTTTAATGAGCGTGTGCTGGAGGAAGCGGAGAGCAGCAAAACGCCCCTTTGCGAACGGCTCTCTTTTGCGTCCATTTATCAGAGCAATCTGGACGAATTCTTCATGGTGCGCGTCGGTTCGCTGGTCGATCAGGAGAATTTGTCGCCGTCCATGCGGGAAAACAAGACGCATATGACACCGCGCGAGCAGATTGACGCGGTGATTGCCCGCGTGCATGAGGCTGAACAAACGCCGCGACGCCGTCTATGCAGATTTAATGGAGCGACTGGAGGAGCAGGGCGTCCGGCTAGTGGATTTCCGCAAAATCGGCCGGCAGGAGAGCGAACGGCTGGAACGCTATTTCGACTCGGAAATCGCGCCGCTGATTTCGCCTTCCATCGTGGGCCGCCGCCAGCCGTTCCCCTTTCTGCGCAACAAGGATATTTATGCCGTCGTTGTACTTGAACGCAAAACGGAAAAACAGCAAGCTGGGCATCATCCTGCAACGCGGGCGTGTTCCCGCGGCTGATTGAAGATATCTGCCAGCGAAAAAGACCTATATGCTGGCAGAGGGCTTTGATTCTGCATTTCATTCGAAGGTCTTTGAAGGCTATACCATCGGGGCAAAGGCCTGATCCGCGTGACGCGCAACGCCGATATCGACGCGGATGCGCTCTATGATGACGATTTGGATTACCGCGAATTCATGGTCGAGCTGATTAAGCGGCACAAGCGTCTCGCGCCAGTTCGTCTGGAGCTTTCCCGCGGAGCTGGACGGCATCGTCGATACGCTCTGCGAATACATGATGCCGCGCAAAGTATGTCTTTCAGGAATGCGACGCCGCTTGACCTATCGTTCCTGTTTAAGATTCAGGATTTCCTGCGTCAGCGCAGCCGAGCTGTTCTATGAACGCCGTATTCCGCAGAAATCTCCGGCGTTTGTTTCCGGCAAAACCGATTCTTGCGCAGATTGCGCAGAAGGACAAACTGCTTTCCTATCCGTATGAGAGCATCCGTCCCTTCCTTGAATGCTGACCAAAGCCGCCAACGACGACAATGTGGTTTCCATCAAAATGACGCTTTACCGCGTCGCCAAGCAGAGACAAGGTCGTTGAGGCCCTCTGTGAAGCGGCGGAAAAAACGGCGGAATGTTCTGGTGCTTGTCGAGGGCTGAAGGCACGTTTTGATGAGGAAAACAACATCGAGTGGAGCCGCAGGCTGGAGGAAGCGGGCTGCAACGTCATTTACGGGCTGGACGGCTACAAGGTGCATTCAAGCTCTGCCTGATTACCCGCCGCGAGAAGGAAGGCATAGCGTATTACACGCAGATTGGAACAGGCAACTACAACGAAAAGACCGCCCGTCTGTATACCGACCTCTGCCTGATGACCGCCAATCGCGCCATCGGCGAGGAAGCGAACGCCGTGTTCAACGCACTGGCCAAGGGCGAAACCGTCCATGAAACGCGCCACCTGCTCGTGGCGCCGCTTTGCAAAACAAGGTGCTGGCGATGATGGATGAAGAAATTGCCCGCGCAAGTGCGGGGAGGATACGTATCTGGGTGTAAAATCAATTCGCTGACGGATAAGGCGATTATCGACAAGCTGATTGAGGGCGTCCTGCGCCGGTGTGAAGATTGATTTGGTTGTGCGCGGCATTTGCTGTCTGGTGGCGGGCATTGCCAGGGCGCGACGGAGAATATCCGCGTGGTCAGCATCGTCGGACGGTTCCTTGAGCATGCGCGAATCTATATCTTCGGGCGCGGCGAGCGGGCAAAAAGTCTACATTGCCTCTGCGGATTATATGACGCGCAACACGTGCGCCGCGTGGAGATCGCTTCGCCGATTTACGACAACTGATCTCCATTAAATATCCTCGATATATTTGATACGATGCTGCGCGACAACGTGCAGGCGCGTGAGGATGGAGAGCAATGGGCAGTATCGCCGGCTCAAGCCCGCCAGGATGAAGCACCGCTCAACAGTCAGGAATACTTCTATCCTTGGGCATATGACCTTGCGCCTAAAAGCAGGAACAGCAAGAGTCATGCTGATTTTGTTGTTCAATAACGTGGGAGCAGAATGCGGGTAACGCTTTTTTCAGACAGAAATTTGCAAAAACCGTTGAGCAACTGCATGTGCCTTATGCTATACTAAGCAAGTGCTTAGGGGTATGGTGTAATGGTAACACGTGGGTCTCCAAAACCTTTGTTGAGGGTTCGAGTCCTTCTGCCCTGCCAAGACAGTCGGTTGCGAAAAGCAACCCGACTTTGTTCTGAAGATTTGCAGGAAATCGCGCCGCCCGATACGCAGTATTGGACGAGGTCAAAATGGTGTATCGGCTGTACAGCCCCATCATCGTTCTCTTTTGTAATGCGTATAGCCAAACAAGATTGAAAAAACAAACTTATTGCGGTATAATAGCCGAGAGAATCCTTTTTGCTATGAATAGGGAGGAGAAAGATGAACAAGAAAGCAATCATCATCGTCTTGGACGGCGTGGGCATCGGCGAACTGCCAGATGCGGCGGCACGGCGACAAAGGGGCCGATACGCTGGGACATATCATCAACACTCGCCATCGGGAACTGCCGAACATGGACTCGGTCTGGCGAATATCGACGGCGCGGGTTTCTCCGGCGCGGTGGACGCGCCGAAGGGCCTGCTACGGCAAGCTGCGCGAGGTTTCCGCCGGCAAGGATACGACGACCGGACACTGGGAAATTGCGGGCATTCAGCTGGAGCATGCGTTCCCGACGTTCCCGAACGGCTTCCGCAGGACTTCATCGAGAAATACGAAAAGGCAATCGGACGCGGCACCATCGGCAACAAGGCGGCTTCCGGCACGACGATTCTGGACGAGCTGGGCGAGGAACATCTCAAGACCGGCAAGCTCATCGTCTATACGTCTGCGGACAGCGTGTTCCAGATTGCGGCAAACGAAGCCATCGTGCCTCTGAATGATCTGTACCGTTACTGCGAAATCGCACGCGGGATGCTCAAAAGGCGAGCTGGAAGTCGGCCGCGTGATTGCGCGTCCGTTCGTTGGCGATCACGCAGGCGCGTTCAAGCGCACGGGCAGTCGCCGCGATTTCAGCGCCATGCCGCCGAAAACGATGTGCGATGTGCTAGCGCAGAGCGGACGCACGGTCTACGGCGTCGGCAAGATTGAAGATATCTTCGCCCATTCCGGCATCACGGAGAGCAACCACGCGGCAGGCAATCCGGCGTGCATGCAGGCGACATTTGAAGCGATGGACAAGGATTTTGACGGTCTGCTGTTCGTGAATCTCGTGGACTTTGACATGGTCTACGGTCATCGCCGCGACGTGAAGGGGCTATGCCGCCGCGCTGGAAGCGTTTGACAGGCAGCTTCCGGAGATTCAGGCGAAGATGGGCGAGGACGACCTGCTCATCATCACGGCGGATCACGGCTGCGTGATCCCTGCCATACGGGAACGGATCACACCCGCGAGCATACGCCGCTGCTGGTTTGGAGCAAGAAGATGCAGGGCGGCGTGAATCTGGGCGTTCGCGAAACGTATGCGGATATCAGCGCGACGGTTCTGGATTTTTTTGGGCTTGACAATCCGCTGCACGGAACATCCTTCCTTGCAGAGATGAAGTAAAGGGAAAACTATGGACGAGATGAAGAGAATTCAAGACGCGGCGGAAAAGGTGCTTTCCGTCTGCGGCAAGGCGGATATCGGCATTATCCTCGGCAGCGGTCTGGGCGATTACGCCGAGGCGCTGGAAGACGCGGTTAAACTGCCGTACAGCGAAATCCCCGGCTTCCCGCGCTCGACCGTCGCGGGCCACGCGGGCATGTGGTGCTGCGGCACGCTGCACGGCAAGCGGTGGTGATGATGCAGGGCCGCTTCCATTACTACGAGGGATACAGCATGAAGGACGTGACCCTGCCGGTTCGCGTGATGCAGAAAATCGGCGTCAAGACGCTGATCGTCACCAACGCGGCGGGCGGCGTCAACCTGAGCTATCATCCAGGCGATTTGATGGTCATCGGCGATATGTTCAGCCTGACGGCGCAGAACCCGCTCATCGGTCCGAACCTGACGAGTTCGGCCCGCGCTTCCCGGATATGAGCTGCGCATTTGACAAGGAACTGCGCGCGCTGGCGCATGATTGCGCGAAGGAGCAGGGCTTCACCCCTGCGCGAAGGCGTTTATGCGCAGATGACCGGACCGACCCACGAAACGCCTGCGGAGATCCGCATGCTTCGCGTGCTGGGCGCAGACGCCGTCGGCATGAGCACGGTTCCGGAGGTCGTCGTTGCGCGGCACGGCGGCACGCGCGTGCTGGGCATCAGCTGCATCACGAACATGGCGGCGGGCATTCTGGATCCAGCCGCTGAACCATGCGGAAGTGACGGAAACGGCGAACCGAGTCAAGGGGTCAGTTCCGTGCGCTGCTGGACGCGGTCATCGAGAAGATGTAATTATCCCAAGGTTGAAAAAACGGCTTGACCGCATCCTGCGTGCGTGGCAAGCCAGAAGAGCATAAAAATCCTCAATATCACAGACTTTTCTGCGGTATTGAGGATTATTTTTAACGTATAGGAAATTGCGCAAAATTGCCCGCGTGAGCAAGACTCCGATGCGTGGCAAACTTCGGCGGAGGTGAAGGCGGGCTCAGCCCTTCAGACAAAAGCTATTCTCCCCCCCGGGGAGAATAGCCCTTTCCGCAAATGAAAGAATAGCTGAATCTCTTTGATTTTGCTATTCAAGCTAAGATTTGCTTATGTCAAAAGCCGATGCGGATCAGCCCGCTTTTTGACGGTATGGAGAATGGAGAGGGACTCAGCCTGCCTGCACGACGGAGTGGTGCAAAGCTCTGATACGCCCTCTTACAGCTTCGCCCATCGCGTCGTCAAGACGCTTCATCGTCTCGTCTTTGCCGAGCAGATACGCCATTTCAAACGCGCCGCCCGGCGTTGCGGCGCGGCCGGTGATGGCGATGCGCAGCGGCCAGAGCAGATGGTTCTTTTCATGCCGATTCCGGAATGGCAGCCATGATGTCGGCAGGTGACTTCCGTCAATCAGCGTGCCGCAGAATCGGACGGACGAACTCGAGCGCCGTCTTGCTCGTTTCCGGGGTGGATTTGCTCTTCTTATTCGTGAAAGAGCGCGACGTCCAGCTCCGGCATCTCGGCAGGAAATCGACCATGCCCGGAAGCTGACTGAAAAATCTCGTGCGCGCCGCAAGCAGCTGGCACGACGGTCAGGTCGGACTTCTGCGGATCGAGAACCTGAGCGAGCCACGGCTACCATTTCAGCGTAGGCTTTCCGGCGTCATGCGGCGGATGTATTCCGCGTTGAACCACGTCAGCTTATTCGTGTCGAAGATGGACGGGCTCTTGTTGATGCCGTTTTCATCAAAGATGCGATGAGGTCTTCCATGGAGAAGAATTCCTCATTCGTTGTCCTTCGGCGCCCAGCCGAGCAGGGCGATATAGTTGATGATGGCTTCCTTTGAGGTAGCCCTTGAAGCAGATCCTCAAAGGACGGGTCGCCCAGCGCTTGGAGAGCTTGCGACGATGGGCTGCTCGTTGCCGTTTTGTCGAGGATGGGCGCTTGGTCACCTTGTCCTTGAGGACGGATTCAATCGACAGGCGGCGGATGCGGATAGATCGGCGGCTCCAGCGAATGCCTCAGAGCAGGTTGTATTTCAGCGCGGAGGAGAGGTATTCCGTGCCGCGCATGACGTGGCTGATCGCCATCAGGTGATCGTCGCGACGTTAGCGAAGTTGTAGGTCAGCAGACCGTCCATATGATAGAAGAACGTTGTCATCGAGCGTGTCGCAGTCCACCTCGACATGACCGTAGAGCATGTCGTCGAAGGACGCCTTGCCGGTCGTCGGCACGTTCTGGCGGATGACATACGGTCGCCCGCGGCAATGCGGCGCTGCTTCCTCAAGGCTGACGTTATGCAGACACTTTGTTATACTTATAGGTTTCGCGCCCAGCTTCGCTGTACTGCGGTCGGCTTCAGCTCTTCCTTGGTGCAGAAGCAGCAGTAGGCGCCGCCCTTTCGACCAGCTCCCAAGCGTACTTGGGAGTGAGGTCGCTGACGCTGAGTCTGGATATACGGACCATATTCGCCGCCGACGTCGGACCTTCGCCGTCCGGCTTGAGACGTTGGAACTTCGAGGCGGAACCTCCGCGAAATCGCTCTTTTCGATATACAGCTCACGGGTGAACGGAACCTTGCGGTTGCCTGCTTCCTCATTGCGCGGATTGTTCGGCACTTCGAACTCCTCGCACTGACCCTCCGGATAGTTGGTGATAACCAGCTTGACCGGCTCGGTGACTGCCATGCGGCGCAGCGCGGTCTCGTTCAGCTCTCGCGGATGCAGTGCTCGAGCAGCTTGATGTCAACCAGCGAGTTGGCCTTTGCGATGCCGGCGCGCTGTACAAAATCGAGGATGGCGCTCGGCGTGTAGCCGCGGCGGCGCAGCGCACACAGCGTAGGCATACGCGGATCGTCCCAGCCCTCAACGTGCTTTTCAAATACCAGCTGACGCAGATAACGCTTGACATAACGGTGTGCGTTACATTCAGGCGGGCAAACTCGCGCTGCTTGGGATGATGCGGCAGCGGGCAGTTGTCAACCACCCACTCGTACAGCGGACGGTGGTTCTCAAACTCAATCGAGCACATGGAGTGGATGATGCCCTCCAGCGCGTCCTGAATCGGTGTGCAAAGTCGTACAGCGGATAATACACATTGGCGTAGTTGAAACCGAGCCAGTGGATATCGTCCAATCGCCTCGACGAATTCTTCCTTTTCCTTGGTGGGTTTGTATCGTCAAAGCGGAGATTGCAAATGCCGCCAAAGCGTTCAGCGGGTCAGAAAATCGACGGAAAGCGCCTTTACTGACCGATATGCAGATAGCCGTTCGGTTCCGGCGGGAAGCGCGTCTGCACCCGATCCGCCGTTTTGCCCTCGGCAATGTCGGATTTAATCGCTTCCCAAATAAAGTTGGTCTTTTCCTGATTTCTTCTGTGGAAATCCCTCCATAGAATACTTCAAGTACCCATAATAAGACAGTATACTATACCCGCCGGACAAACAAGACCCATGGAAAAATATTGACGCATCCGACAAAAAACTGACATTTTGACGCTCAAAAACGGCAAAGAAACGCGAAAAGACTGTCCGGTCGTGAAAAAATACGTGAAAAGTGTTCCTTTGGTTGGGGATTGTGGTATAATGAATCGGTTGCTTTTGGCGCTATACAAACCAACTTCCAAGATAAGGGGGAACCCAAAAATGCAGTATTCCAAAGAAGTGGAAGAGATGATCTGCGTCGCTAAGGGTCCTAACCATGGTCCCGCTCCCATCCCGGAAGAGGGCAAGTGGATTCAGGCGAAGAAGATCGAGGATATTTCCGCTTACACCCACGGTGTGGCTGGTGCGCACCGCAGCAGGGCGCGTGCAAGCTGAGCCTGAACGTTCAAGAACGGCGTCATCGAGGAAGCTCGTTGAGGTGGAGACCGTCGGCTGCTCCGGCATGACGCACTCCGCTGCAATGGCTTCCGAAATCCTCCCGGCAAGACCATCCTTGAAGCGCTGAACACCGACCTCGTCGCGACGCGATCAACACCGCGATGCGCGAGCTGTTCCTTCAGATTGTTTACGGCCGTACTCAGTCCGCGTTCTCCGACGGCGGTCTGCGCGTCGGCGCAGGCATGGAAGACCTGGGCGCGGGTCGCACGCTCCATGGTCGGTACCATGTACGGCACCAAGGCCAAGGGCATTCCCGCTACCTGGAGATGACCGAGGGCTATGTTCCAGAATGGCACTCGACGCCGACGACCAGGTTATCGGCTACGAGTTCACTTCCTTGGCAAGATGATGGACGCCATCAAGGCCGGCATGGAGCCGAACGAGGCGTACAAGAAGAACATCGGCACATACGGCCGATTCGGATGAGGCCGTTAAGTACATCGACCCGCGCAAGGAATAAAAAGAAGGAGGGCACGAGAAAATGGCTACATTTGAAGGTTATGAAGAGACGTGAGGTGAAATTGAAAGTCCTGAAAGAATACGGCATCAATTCCATTGATGAGTGCAAGAAATCTGCAACTCTGGAAGGGCGTCGACCCGTACACCATCGTGGAGGAAACACAGCCCATCTGCTTTTGAGAACGCAAAGTGGGCTTATACACCGCTGGGCGTCGCTATCAAGATGAAGCGAGAACGAAGGCCGCTGACGCATGCCGCCGGCTCATCGGCGATCGGGCTGCAGGCGTTCTGCATCCCGGCTCTGTTGCCGAGCAGCGCCAGGTTGGTCTGGGCCACGGCAATCTGGGCGATGCTGCTGGATGAAAAGACCGAGTGCTTTTGCCTTCCTTTGCCGGCCACGAGTCCTTCGCGGCCGCTGAAGGCGCGATCGGATCGCTCTGAACGCCAACAAGGTCCGAAAAGCCCCTGCGTGTTATCCTCAATGGCTTGGGCAAGGATGCTGCGTTCATCATCAGCCGGATCAACGGCTTCACCTATGTGCAGACCAAATACGACTTCTTCCGGACGAGAAGAATGCGCTCTCCATCGTCAGCGAGAAGGCTTATTCCAACGGCGAGCGCGCGAAGTTCCGCTGCTACGGCGCGGACGACGTTCCGCGAGGGCGTTGCCATCATGCAGCACGAGAACGTGAATGTTTCCATCACCGGGAACTCCACCAACCCGACCCGCTTCCAGCATCCGGTCGCCGGCACCTACAAGAAGGAGCGCATCGAGAACGGCAAGAAATACTTTCTCCGTCGCTTCCGGCGGCGGCACGGGCCGTACCCTGCATCCGGACAACATGGCTGCTGGTCCTGCTTCCTACGGTATGACCGACACCATGGGTCGTATGCACTCCGACGCGCAGTTCGCCGGCAGCTCCTCCTCTGTTCCGGCGCACGTCGAAATGATGGGCTTCCTGGGTATGGGCAACAACCCGATGGTCGGCATGACCGTTGCGGTCGCCGTCGCAGTCGAAGAGGCCGCATGGCTTGATTTTCCGAACGCGATTTGAAAACGTCGGCGAAGATTTCCGATTTTGGCGCCGAATGTCATCATGGACAATGGCGACATGCTTTTTCACACTTGGGATGACCGAGCGGGTACAATCGGAAAAAGACCATCCGTGGCATCTGAGTGGATGCGCGATGGAAACGTGTATCGGGATTTTCCGTATACGAACGACGATTCGTGTTCGTGGAACGCATCATCCTTTATGCCGATCGGCGATGAATGCTATATAATCGTGCCGGATTCATCTCAGAAGAGCGGAGAAAGGAGTCGGTTCGATGCTAGAGGTTTATCGCTGGACGGATGCGGGCATGGGAGCGGATCGCTGCGATTGAGATTGCGCAGCGGGGATATTGCGGTACTGCGAAGCGTTTGCCGTATGGAAAAGGGAAAGCGGCACGATGCAGATCAATCGGTACGAGGGAACGCCGTTGCAGACGTATCAGCTCGCCGGAAAACCAGATGATACAGGTTTTTGGAAGCGGAGGACGGGACGGTATATGCGCTGATGGCAGATTACCGCAACGCGGATGGGGGCGTATACGGTTTATGCGCTAAAGGATGGAGCTGTTCTTTGGCAGCGCGATATCAGGACTATGTGGGCATGAAATGCCCAGAGATGGATAGCCTGTATATTCTCAAGCTGGAAGGCGAGGGGGGGACTACAAGACAATTCAGATTGAACGTTTGACGCGGAGGGAAACGCGGCGATGAGCCGAACGCTGTCCGCGGACAGGCTCGTGCTTTCCTGCGGCATGACGGTTCATCCGAAAAACGGGCGGCTGATGCTTTGGAAAAGGCGTTGCGGCTTCGCGCAACCAATACAATGTATATGTTATGGAACTGGATCAGGATATGCAGGAAATATCGGTCGATGTCCGTCGATTCTGTTACAAGAAGGATTACAGCTTTTCGGTTTTGCCCGATGCCTGATGGAAGCGTCAGCCTATTCAGCAACGGTTCCGGCGATGAACAGCAGGAAGGCGTGCCCGTGATGGTTCCGTTTGAGGCGCTGCAACAAACAGACCGAAACGGAATCGAGCTTCGCTGACGGAATTGAAAAAGCGCAAATGGCGGGGACATTGCTAATCAGAAACGGAGGCGGAAACGATGAAACGGTTTGCGGTGAAGATGCTGGCGGCTGCGCTGCTCATGGCGGTGAGCGCAGTCGGTCTTGCACAGGACAATCAGAATGAAAAATCATTGCGGCGGTTCAGGCACTGTGCGGCGAAAAATGTTCAGGTGCTTTCCAGCAGCGCGTGCGGGCATCAGGGGCGCGGCTGTTGTGCGTGTGAAGCGGACGGATGCAGCCTGTATGTGCTTTCCGAAGAGAACGGACAGTGGAAAAACCGTATTCCGCAATCCCCATGCGGCGAGGGAGAACAGCAGCGTCTATTTGATACGGATGAGCTGCTGATCCTCAGCTGGCAGGAGGGAGCATGTTTAAGCAATACTATTTCAGGTGGAAGGAGGCGTGGACGCTCAGTTCTGTGATTGATTATGACACGATAGCCGATGAATACGACGGCTTGACGGAGTATCTGACCGATTGACAGCCGATGCGATTCGCAGCGAAATCTGCTATACGGACAGGGAAGGCAACGTGCTGAATACCCGAAAACCGCCGAGCTGCCGAATGTGCTGAGCCGCGAAGCGTGTCTGCTTGAAAACTTTGACGCAAACCAGCCGCCTTTTACCGGAAGCGGCTATCTGCCTGATGATTTGCAGGGCGAGAGTGACATTTTGAAAAAGGTGTTTGAATGGGTGGCTCCGCCCGACTGTAATGTGGACGGACTGTTGGAGGGAGCGAAACTGCAATTCATTGCGGACAAGGCGGACGGGACGCGTGTGCTGCTGTGCGGTTGGTTTGACGGGTCGAAGGCTGGGGACTCACGGAAAGCACGCCTCTGCCTGCCGGAACGGAAATCGGAATCGGAGAACTTTGTCGATACGCTGAATTTGGGGCTGAAGGGATACGGCGTGAGCATCGGCAGGAGGAGCGGACGGAAATGGGGCGCTGTCGGCGCACTGGGTCAGGATTATTTTGCGCTGGGCAGCTGTTGGGTGAGCGACGGACTTTGTGGTGGAACGCTGATCCGGCAATCGGCACGACGCCGTGGAACGACATCACCTGCATGGACTGGGGAATCCCTTCCGCGCAGCATGGATGAAGCCAAGGCGATGCTGGATCCGAGCAGATGGGCTACGCCGAAACCCCCCCGACCCGAAGGACAGGGCTTCATCTGCGGGAGCATCCGGACAAGAACAGCCGCTCTCTCGGCAAATACTACAAACGGCACGCCGCTTCGCGTGATTGCGCAGGGGGCGATTTTACAAAGGTGCGCATCGGCAATCAGGTAGGCTACATGATGACGAAATACCTTTTGTTTGGCGAAGCGATCAACCGACGGAAACGGCGCTTAAAAGGAAAAATAAGCGTCAATCCCGTGACCCAAATTCTCTGGTACGGGGAAGCCGAAGAAGAGACATCATGATGACGAGGTGAATGGGCTGCTGGATCGTCGGGCGTGGTGGAGGACAGATGGTATTGGGTATGGGATCCCTGGCGAGAATCGCTTTGGGCGAATTTACAGAGCGAGCTTTGGGATGGAAACGGCTAAGCGGGCTGAGCCCGCCTGCACTTCCGCCGAAGGAAGCAAAGCATGGTCTTGCGCACGCGGGCGATTTGGACACAATCGCCGAGGCATAAAAGGGGCCGTCAAGCTTAAAATCAACATTTCAGGAAACAAACATCTAAGCGTTTTTGGATATGGGGCTTTTGCCCCATCGCCCCACCAAAGGGCTTTCCGAGCGTTTACGGCGCCCGTTTGGCGCATCGCCCTTCGGGCGCAAAATACTTGGGTTTTATTCTTGAGATATCAGTTTTATAAGCTTGACAGCCCCATCAACAGGGAATTACTTGCTCTCTTTGCTCGGTGGGTAATCGTTGAGCGGGCGACAGGCGCGTTGGCGTCAATGCCGTGAACCATGCTCGCTTCGGCGATGGACTCAGCAGGAAGCATGCGGGCAGGCAGTACAGGCAGTGCATGCCGTAGGACATGAACACCGGAGCAACTTCGATCCATGCGCATCACTTCGGCGATGGACATTTCAAGGCGTAATCATCGGGAAAATCCCTCTTTCTATATCCCGGATTGGCGGGTTAAAACCCTCTACAATCATACAACATCTTTCCCGTTCTGGCAAAGGGAAAATGCGTTATTGAGCGAAATGCTGTGCTTGGACGCGGTCGCGCTCCTCGGCGCGCTTGGCGTTGTTGAAACGGTCGAGCGTGCCGACCAGATAGCCGGTGATGCGGCGGATGCGGTGGAACGGCTGGTTCTCGTAATGATAAGCCAGCTCGACATAGTCGCCATCCAGACGAATGTCGATGAGTCCGGCTCACGCCCGTAGAGCTGCTGACCGCGGGCGATATAGGCGTTGATTTCTTCCTGCGGACGGAGTGCCGCCGGTTATATTGACTCTGCACATGGCAAAAGACTCCTTCCCATATCTTGTAGATGATGAGACTATTATACCACCAAATACGGAAGTGTAAAGCGATGAATGGGGAAATATATGAAACAGAAGCGCGAAAATGCCGCGTGCCTTTGTTTCTTACTTGGCGATAAAGCCGATTTTCTTCATCGCCTTGGACAGCGTGCGCTCGGCAAAAACTTGCCCGCACGCTCGGCGCCCTGACGATAGATGACTTCAAGCTGCGCCTTGTCGCTCATGTAGCGGTTGTATTCCGCCTGAATCGGCTCGAGCGTTGCGATGATGGTGTCGGCGACGGTGCTCTTCAGGTCGCCGTAACCCTTGCCCGCAATTCCTCGACGGCGGCGTCGGCCGTCTTGCCCGTCAGCGCGCAGTAAATCGCCAGCAGGTTGGTTACGCCCGGCTTATTTTCGGCATCAAAGCGGATTTCGGAATCCCGGAATCCGTGACCGCGCAACGCAGCTTGCGGCGAACGACGTCCGCCGGATCCAGCATGCTGACGAAGCAGTCATCCGGATCGGACTTGCTCATCTTGCGCTTGGGATCCTGAAGGCTCATGACGCGCGCGCCGTGCTTCGGATAGTAGCCCTCCGGAATGGTGAACACATTTCCGTAGATGCCGTTGAAGCGAGTGGCAATGTCGCGGCAGATTTCCAGGTGCTGCGTCTGATCGACGCCGACCGGAACGAGGTTCGCCTGATAGAGCAGAATGTCGCCCGCCATCAGGACGGGGTAGGTGAACAGACCGCAGTTGATGTTGTCGAATGCTTGGCACTCTTGTCCTTGAACTGGGTCATGCGGCTCATCTCGCCCATATAGGTGTAGCAGTTGAGCAGCCAGTTCATTTCGGCGTGCTGATGCACATGGCTCTGGAAGAAGAGAATGTTCTTCTCGGATCAAAGAGCCCGATTGCCAGCAGCAGAGCCAGCAGCTGGATGGGCTGCGCGCGCAGCTTCGCCGGCTCTGACGGACGGTGATGGCGTGCAGGTCGGCAATCATATACAGACAGTCGTATTCATCCCCCAGCAACTTCCAGTTGCGCATCGCGCCGATGATAGTTGCCCAGCGTCGGCGTGCCGGAAGGCTGAATGCCGGAAAGAATGCGCTGTTTTTTTAACCGGTGTCGTCGTTTGCTCCATAACGGTTATCTCCTTTATCTGTCTCCCGAAAAGGCGGGAAAAGCATGTGAAATTTGTCTATATTGTAGCACAAAGAAAGATAGGAAGCAAGAAAAACCATTTTGATGCCTCCGACTGTGTGCGCGATGCGGCGATTGGATTGACTTTTTTTCGCCTCGGCGTTATACTATCGCTATATGCCTGCCGATGACGGCGCATATTTACTCATTTTCCGCTCAAGCCGGAGCGGATGAATCCCGAACCAAGGAGTTACAATGGTGATGCAAGAAAATTTCCGCGTCGTGGTGCTGATTCCCGCCTATAAGCCGGATGAACGTCTGATTCAGCTGACGCGAAAACTGAGGGACGAAAAGCTCGATGTGCTGCTGGTCGATGACGGCGGCGGAGAGCAGTATGCCTCAATTTTTGAACAGTGCCGCGCGCTGGGCGCAGAGGTCGCCGTGCATGCGGTCAATCAGGGCAAGGGACGCGCACTCCAAGACCGGGCTGAACGCCGCGATGCTCATCTGGAAGGACATGGCGGGCGTGGTGACCGCCGACGCGGACGGACAGCATACCCCGCGCGATATCCTGCGGATTATTGAAGCGATGCGTGAGCATCCGAATGCGCTGGTGCTTGGCTCGCGTGAATTCACGGGAGAGGTTCCCTTCAAGAGCCGCTGGGGGAACCGCATCACGCGCTTTGTCTATGCGCTCGCCAGCGGCGTGCATATCGGCGATACGCAGACGGGTCTGCGCGGTATTCCGGCGTCGGCGATTCCGACAATGGTGACCATCGACGGCGAACGCTATGAATATGAGATGAACGTGCTGCTCAAGCTGCGTGATATGAAGCTCGGCGTGTTTGAGGTGCCGATTGAAACGATTTATATCGACGACAATTCCGGAAGCCACTTCAATCCCGTGCGCGACGCAATCCGCATTTATGCGGTGATTTTCAAATATCTTTTTCGTCTGTCACGTCCTTTGCGGTGGATTATCTGCTGTATTGGCTGTGTCTGGGCTTTAAAATCGCGCCGCTGCTCAGCTACGCGCTGGCGCGGGTGGTTTTCCTCCCAAGTGAATTATCATTTGTACAAGCATACCGTGTTCTCTGGACGCGGCGGCAAGTATTCCATGGCGAAATACTATGCGCTGGTCGTCATTCAGGGGCTGATTGGCGCGGGGCTGGTGCAGTTCCTGCCGACCGTTCTGCCGATTTCGGCGGCGGTCATTAAAATTCCGTTGACCTTGTGCTTTTTGGTCTCAGCTACTTTATCCAGCGCGACTTTGTGTTTGATAAATGATGAAGATGAAAGAAAAAAAGCAAAGCGCGGCGGCGTGTTCGCACGCGCGTCGCGCTTTTTTGACGATGGCCTCGTTTGCGGGGCTGATTTCGCTCGGAATTCTCCGCCTCACCGTTCAGATGAGCGCCCTTTCGTCGGTGGCGCTGGGCGCGGCAGGAACGCTGGTGTGCTTTCTGCTGCCCGCGCTGGCAGGGCTGTTCCTGATCGACGGCGACCAGAGCGCAATACTCCCCGATGCGCAGCAGCGCCCAGCATAGGCTGTTTTATCGCTGACGGGTGCGCTGCTGGTCTGTCCGATGTCGCTGCTGGCGGATTTTCCGGGCGCGGCGCTGCGGCTCATGGGCTTCGCGCTGCCTGAGCGGGCGGCGGGCGCGGTGGATGCGTCGCTGTTCCTGCCATGTCTGCTTGCCAGCGGGCTGCTTGCGCCGATTTGCGAGGCTGTTCTTCCGCGGCTATCTGATGGGCGTGTTCACCCGGTTCGGACGGGACGCGCCGTGGTGTCCAGTGCGCTGCTCTTTTTCGCTGGCGCACGGCGTGGACATGGCGTTTTGCCGCGGGCGCTGATCGGTGCGCTGCTGGGGGATGCGATGGCGCGGACGGGGTCAATCCTTGCGCCGATGCTGGTGCATGGCTGCTATAACCTAGCGATCATCTGATCAACTTTTCGGGCGCGTCGGGCTTGTTTACGGGCTATTCGATGCTTTCCTGCGCGGTTCGGCTGATGGGCACGGCACTGTGCTGGGAGCGCGTATGCGCGGGCATGCAGGGCGCGGGCGACCGCGTGGCGGCGGAAATCCAAATCGGCAGATGGAAGAAAAAAGAAAAGGAGATTGCGCTGCTGGCGGCGGTGCAGTTGCGACGGCTGCCGCGGTTATGACGACAGGGGGTGATGAAGCCGTGAATATGGCGCTCATCTGCATGGGACGCCTGAAGGAACGCTACTGGCGCGACGCGGCGGACGAATATGACGGCTGTCTCGCTTCGGCAGATTTGAAATCGAGCTGGCAGACCTGCCGGAACCGGCAAACAGCTCACCCGCCATCGAAGCGCAGATTTGTGAGCGGGAGGGCAGAGCCATCCTGCAAAAAGGTGCGCGAAGGCGACATCGTCATCGCGCTGTGCATCGGCGGCAAACAGCTTGACTCGGTTCAGCTCTCCCAAGCCCTGACGCTACGGCGATACGGGCAGGCGCGTGGTGTTTATCATCGGCGGTTCGCTCGGGCTTTCTCCGCAGGTCATCGCGCGGGCAGATTTCAAGCTCGTTTTCGCCGATGACCTTTCCGCATCAGCTGGCGCGGGTCATGCTGCTGGAGCAGACGTACCGCGCGATGAAGATTGCCGCCGGAGAGCAGTATCACAAGTAAAGGAAAGCTGGGAAACGGCTTGAAGCGGGGATGGCGGCAGCTTTACGCATCCCAAAAGAAAAGAAAGGAACGGAGTATGGAATACGATTTTGAGCTGGTCGGCAAGATTGGCTCCATGGCACTGATTCGCCGTGAGGACGCCGACATTGACTATAATATCTTCTCCGTCTGGGCAGAGAACTGCGCCCCGGCATGATTTGGGTCACGTCCGGCGCGGCGGAAATCGGGCGGCGATTATATAAAGCGGACAGGGCATGAGCTGACCTGCGACAGCGTGGACGCCAAAGACCGACTACGCCGCGCAGGGTCAGAGCATCCTGATGGAGCAGTACCGTCACTTTATCCGGCAGGAGTATTCCGTGCGCCAGGTGCTGGTCGAGCATCAGCACTTTAACGATCGGAAAAGCGCGAGCATATCCGCAGGCTCTTCCTGCGCGCGCGCGATCAGGGCGCGGTTCCCATCGTCAGCTTCTGATGACCCCGTTTCCGACAGGGAGAACCGCAAATGGGAGCTTTTTCAACCTGCGCAGAGAGCATCGCGTCGTTCATGAATGTGTGGACAACGATGAAACTGCCGCAGTCATTGCGGTCTGGTGACGACGAAGGTGCTGCTGATTATGACCTCAACCGAGGGCATTTATGCCGATCCGAAGGATGAAAAAAGACGCTTGTGCGCGACGTGCTGGCGAAAACGCCGGAGGAGCTTGAAGAAGATTCGGGAATTGCAGGCGCATTGCATGGGCGCATCCCGCGCGGGCGCAAACGGCGCGCACGCCAAGCTGGAATATGCGCTGGGACCCGCTCTGCGCGGCTTTGACGGTCATCATCGGACACGGACGCCATCGCATCAGCGACCTGCTTGAGGACGTGTTCCCTGCACCCGCATCGGTTTGGAGGGGATAAACTATGAAAGCGAATTATCACACGCATACGTCCCGATGCGGGCATGCCTGGGAACGGACGAGCAGTATGTTTGCGCCGCCATTCGGCAGGGGTTTGATGAGCTGGGGTTTTCTGACCATGTGCCGTGGCCGTATCAGAACAGGTTTTCCCATCCCGGCGTGCGCATGAGCGTTTTGCAGCTGAGCCAATACCTGAACAGCGTTCGAGAGCTGGCCAGGCGTTATCGGGATCAGATTCAGATTTACGCAGGATTTGAATGCGAGTATTTTCCGGAGTATATGAGCTGGCTGGAGGATATGGCGGCGGAAAATGAGCTGGATTATCTCATCTTCGGCAACCATTACGAAGACAGCGATGAATATGGCTTTTATTTCGGCTCGGCGCGCACGCCGGATATGCTCAGACGCTATGTCAAGAGCGCCGAAAAGGGCATTCAGACGGGGCTGTTCGCGTATCTCGCGCATCGGATTTATTCATGCGCAGTTATAAGCCGTTTGACGAGAACTGCCGCGCGGCGGCGCGGGATCTCTGTCAGGCATGCAAGGCGATGGATATGCCGATGGAATACAATGTGCATGACCGGTTCATCTCCGGCATTACGCACAGGAAAAAGCTATCCCGACCCGGAATTTTTTCGAGATTGTGCGTCAGGAGGGGGTTCGCGTGCTGATTGGGCTGGACGCCCATGAGCCGCAGGAGCTGTCCGACCCGACACAGTGGAATCGCGCGATGCGGGGAGCTGGAGCCGTTTGGCGGGCTGCTTATGGATCACCTGACGCTGAATAAATGACCGGACACAAAAACGGGTTGACAATCTTTTTAGACCTGCCGTATGCTTAACCGGTAGGGTTTCCCTAGAGAACAATCATACCGGGAGGATTTGAAACATGGGTTTCTTTGATAAATTCCGCGCGGCGGTTTCCGCTTTATGAGCGGACGCTACGGCTCGGATCAGCTCAATTTGACGATGGTGATCGGTGCGCTGATTGTAACGACGATTGGCTCGCTGTCCGGCGTGTATTTTCTGACACTGGCGGCGGATGCGCTGCTGCTTCTGGCGATTTTCCGCATGTTCAGCAAGGACAGGTACCGCCGGGCGCACGAGAACCAGGTGTATCTGGAAAAGACGCAGAAGGTTCGCCGCGCGGCGACTGGAATGGGTCAACAGAGTGAAGAACAGCAGGAAGTATCATTACTATACCTGCCCGAAGTGCAAACAGCGTCTGCGTGTGCCGCGCGGCGTCGGAAATATCACCATCACCTGCAAACAGTGCGGCACAAAAATTCGATAAGAAAGCGTAAACTGCCAAAGAGGGCTGTCAGGGAATTGCATACCTGACAGCCTCTTTTTCGCTTTGCGGTGATGGCTCGCTTATGGGAAGAATAGAACCGGGCTATGCGCAAAGCGACCGTCGGGTTTCGCTTCGCTTCCTGACTGCTTTTTTCTTCTGGAGAAAACTGCGATGGGGAACGATGGGGG
>VOFG01004058.1_pt1 | contig 25893 bp, 34 predicted proteins | sample 5384171 | NCBI WGS metagenome assembly VOFG01 (sample SAMN12384726, study PRJNA508395) | human gut metagenome | isolation source: healthy gut F | host: Homo sapiens | reverse complement strand
ATAATACTATTAATTATAGTGCATGAATAAAATAAACCATGTATATTATACTACTCTTTTACAAATTTTCTAGTATTCTGCTTGACAAGGAGTATTGTTGTGCTATAATTAGTATTAAATTAAGAATGTAAAAAGTAATGCGAAGGAAATGTCATCGCCATATTCCGTACAGAAAGTGTCGCCTTGGCTGAGAGCGGCAGGGTAAAACGATGGACGACCACCTTCAAACTGACTGCGGAACGCACAAAGCTAGTATGCCAGTCCGTATTATCGGCGTTAACGATACCGAGTGGGCTTATGTTTTACATAGGTCAATGAGGGTGGAACCAAGCGGATAACTCCGTCCCTTTTGTGAGGGATTGGGGTTTATTTTTTTTGCCCTTCCTCACATGTTCTATACATTATAGGAGGAATAAAAATGTCTGAAGAAAACAAGTATACTTTTGAAAACGAGGAATACCGTAAAACTTATTGGCACACTTGCTCCCATGTTCTGGCGCAAGCAATGAAAAGATTACATCCTGAAGTAAAACTGGCTATCGGTCCTAGCATCGACAACGGTTTCTATTATGATTTTGATACTCCGACTCCGTTCACTCCTGAAGATTTAAGTGCTTTAGAAGCAGAAATGCGTAAAATCTGCAAAGAAAAAATTAAACTGGAACGCTTTGAACTGCCTCGTGAAGAAGCTGTTAAATTTATGGAAGAAAAAGAAGAACCTTATAAAGTAGAATTGATTAATGATCTGCCGGAAGATGCAGTTATCAGCTTCTACAAACAAGGCGATTTTACTGATTTATGTGCAGGTCCGCACCTGGATTCTACTGGTCGTATTAAAGGCAATGCTATTAAGCTGACTTCTGCAACCGGTGCTTACTGGCGTGGCGATTCTAACCGTAAAATGCTGCAACGTATTTATGGTGTAGCTTTCCCGAAAAAAGAAGAATTGGATGCTTATCTGGAACGACAAGCTGAAGCTCTGAAACGTGACCATAACAAACTGGGTCGTGAACTGGAATACTTCACCACTGTTGACTATATCGGTCAAGGTCTGCCTATTATGCTACCGAAAGGTGCTCGTGTTATTCAATTACTGCAACGTTGGATTGAAGATACCGAACAAAAACGTGGCTATCTGCTGACTAAAACTCCGTTAATGGCAAAACGTGATCTGTATCGTATTTCCGGTCACTGGGATCATTATCTTGACGGCATGTTCGTTTTAGGTGATCCTAACGACGAAGAAAAAGAATGCTTTGCTCTGCGTCCTATGACCTGTCCGTTCCAATATCAAGTATTCCTGAACCGTCAACGTTCTTATCGTGATCTGCCGATGCGTTTAGGCGAAACCTCCACCTTGTTCCGTAACGAAGATTCCGGCGAAATGCATGGTTTGATCCGTGTTCGTCAATTTACCATTTCTGAAGGCCATCTGATTATTCGTCCTGACCAATTGGAAGATGAATTCCGTGGCTGCTTCGAACTGGCAAATTACTGCATGGAAACTTTGGGATTGAAGGAAGACTGCTCCTTCCGTTTCTCTCAATGGGACCCGAATAACACTGAAAAATATGAAGGTACTGCAGAACAATGGGAACATGCACAAGGCGTTATGAAAAACATTCTGGACGACTTGGGCATTGATTATAAAGTAGGTATCGATGAAGCTGCTTTCTATGGTCCTAAACTGGATATCCAAATCAAAAACGTATTTGGTAAAGAAGACACTCTGATTACTATCCAAATCGATATGTTGCTGGCTGAAAAATTCGGTATGTATTATATTGATGAAAACGGTCAAAAACAACTGCCGTACATCATTCACCGCACCTCCATGGGCTGCTACGAACGTACTCTGGCACTGTTGATTGGAAAATATGCAGGTGCTATGCCGACATGGATTGCTCCGGAACAAGTTCGTTTCCTGCCTGTAACTGACCGTGCTGCTGATTACTGCTATGATTTGATGCATAAACTGGAAGATAACGGTTATCGTGTAACTGTTGATGCACGCAGTGAAAAAAATCGGTAAGAAGATTCGTGAAGCACAAATGGAAAAAGTTCCGTACATGCTGGTTGTAGGTGACCGCGATATGGAAAATGGTACTGTTTCTCCGCGTCATCGTGCAAAAGGTGATTTAGGTGCTATGAGCTTTTGATGAATTTGCAGCTATCCTAAAAGAAGCTGTTGACACCAAGGCTAAAGACTAATTTTCTAAAATAAAATTACAAAATCATTGACATACTGTGCTGTATATGGTATTATATTTTAGTAACAAAGCAGAAGCCTCCCGCTTCTCACCTTGCGGCACAGACTCGACAGGGTTGGATATGATTTTTTATGCGGGTGGATTTGTTCTGCCCGCATTTATTTTTTTGAGTAAGCAGATAGCTTACCTAGTGTTCTTGGAGGTGAATTGTTAATGAAGAAATTCGTGCACGTGAAGTGCGTGTTATAACCAATGATGGCGAAGCACTCGGCATTATGTCCAGCCGTGCTGCACTGCAAGCCGCAGTTGAAAGACATTTGGACTTGGTAGAAATTGCTCCTACCGCAAAACCGCCTGTGTGCAAAATTATGGATTACGGCAAGTATCGTTACGAGCAGCAAAAACGTGAAAAGGAAGCCCGTAAAAAAACAAAAAACCTTCGACATCAAGGAAGTTAAACTGCGTCCCGGTATCGAAGATCATGACTTCAACGTTAAGTACAAGAATGCAGTTCGCTTCCTCGAAGATGGCGACAAAGTTAAAGTTACCATCATGTTCCGCGGTCGTGAGTTGTCACATCCTGAGCTTGGCGAAGTGCTGCTGAATAAAATGGCACAGCAGCTTAAAGATATTGCCGTTGTAGAAAGAGTACCAAAATTAGAAGGCAAAAACATGATTATGATTGTTGCGCCGAAACCTGCTAAAAATAGAGGAGGAACTGACCATGCCGAAAATGAAAACCCGTAGAGCTGCTGCAAAGCGCTTCAAGAAACCGCTTCTGGTGAATTCAAACATTTTAAAAACTTTAAGAGCCACATTCTCGAACATAAATCTCCTGCACGTAAGAGAAACCTGCGTAAAGCAGCTCTGGTTCATAAGACTGATAAAGAACATGTAGCAAAAATGCTGCCGTATGCATAAGCATCAGCAAGAGATTAAAGGAGGATATTAACAATGGCAAGAGTTAAAGTGGGCGTTACTGCTCATCGTCGTCATAAACACATTTTAAAATTAGCTAAAGGTTACTATGGTTCTCGTAGCAAACAATTCAGAAAAGCTAACGAGCTGGTAATGAAAGCTCTGTCCTATGCTCGTCGTGACCGTCGTGCTAAAAAACGCGAATTCCGTCGTCTGTGGATTGCTCGTATCAACGCTGCAACCCGTGCTAACGGTATGAGCTATAGCCGTTTCATCTGCGGTCTGACCAAAGCTGGCATTGCTATGAACCGTAAAGTTCTGGCTGACATGGCTATCTTCGATCCGAACGCTTTTGCTAAATTAGTAGAAGTTGCTAAAGCTGCTCTCTAATTCTAATTTATAATCAAAGGACTGTTGTACGTTTGTACGACAGTCCTTTATTGTTTTTTGTGTAAATATTGTAAATTGACGTTCATGTATATACTTTAGTATAATAAAGATAATAGGAGAGCTTTTGACTTTTGAAAAAAGTTCAAAAGCAAGTAAAGGAGTTATAGAGGCTTATGAAAGGAATTTTGCGTTTCCTGATGAACCTTAAACGTAGCATGTTTATCGCTTTAACATTTGCGTGGTTTATAGGTGCGGGAACACTGCTATTAATGCTGCCTATATCTAATACTAATGGGCAATGGCTGCCTTTTATTGATGCATTATTTACAGCGACTTCGGCTTCCTGTGTAACCGGTTTGGCTGTTGTGGATACAGGTAAAGGATTTACGTATTTCGGGCAGACGGTGCTCATTTTGCTTATTCAGATCGGCGGCTTAGGTATTATGACTATTACTAGTCTTTTGAGCGTCGGTATGGGCAAGCGTATTGATATTAAACACAGGCTTTTGATTCAGGAGTCACTTAACCAGGATGATCCTTCAGGCGTTATCCGTATGACCATGAATATTGTCAAATATACTTTGTGTATTGAATTTTTCTTTGGTACGGTTATGGCACTTTATTTTTATGAAAGCATGGGCTTAAGTGCTTTTACTGGGGCTATTGGCATTCTGTATCAGCCTTTTGTAATGCAGGCTTTGATTTGATGGGTAATTTTGCCAGCTTGGTCAGCATGAGAGCCGATATTGTTATTAACTTCTGCTTCATGATGTTGATTATGTTAGGTGGCTTAGGCTTTACTGTTATCGGTGATGTGTTGCATAATCGTAAATGGAGAAAGCTTTCCTTGCATACTAAACTAGTATTGTGCGTAAATACTACGTTAGTTTTCGGCGGCGGTCTGATGATTTGGCTTTTAGAGCATAATAACGAGGCTACCTTGGGTGGTATGAGTGTAGGTCATCAGCTGATGGCTTCTTTGTTTCAGTCTATTTCTTTACGTACTGCCGGTTTTAATACTATTGATATTGCTAGCTTAAGCAGTGCTACTTTATTTTTGATGATGGCTTTAATGTTTATTGATGCTTCCTCAACCTCTACCGGTGGTGGTATCAAGACGACTACCTTTGCTGTGTTGGTAGCTTCTACTGCGGCACTTTTACGAGATAAAAAAGGATGTAGTTATTTTCCATCGTCGTTTAGAACCTTCTGTAATCAGTAAAGCAACCAGCGTATTTTTATTGGCTTTTTATGGATTTGTCTGGCGATTTTCCTGCTGATGGTCTTTGATGATAAAAAATCAGCCCTTCCAGTTCATTATGTTTGAAGTATTTTCTGCTATGGGTACTGTCGGCATGGGTGTTGGTATTACTACTGAATGGAATAGCATTTGTAAATTTGTACTGATTATGACTATGTATGTAGGCAGAATCGGTATTCTGACCTTTAGTATGTCTTTCTTTAATAAGAAGATTGATAAACTGCGTTATCCGACAGAAAATGTTTTAATAGGTTAAAAAGAGGTAAGATAATGAGAGATAATAAACGTAAACAGTTTTTGGTAGCAGGCTTAGGCTTATTCGGTATTAGCGTTGCTAAAACCTTACAGAATATGGGCTATGATGTTTTTGCTGTAGATAGCGATGAAAATGTAGTTGAAGAAGCAAGCGGTGATTTGACTTATGTAGTTTGCGGTGATGCTTCTGATAGAAGAACGCTACAAGCTTTAACTATTGATGATATTGATGTAGCTATTGTTTCCATAGGTAATGTAGAGGGCAATATGATGTGTACTATGTTGCTGAAGGAAATGGGGGTGCCCATGGTTGTCAGCAAGGCAATGAATGAGTTGCATGGAGCTATGTTAAATAAATTAGGTGCAGATAAAGTAGTTTTTGCAGAAAAGGATATGGGCGAACGTGTAGCGCATAACATAGTTTCCAGCAGCATCGTCGATTATATTGAATTGTCCAGTGCTATCAGTGTTATGAGTTTGGCCTGCCCGTTGGAATTTGTCGGTAAGAATTTGATTGAAGCAGATTTACGCCGCCGTTACGATGTTAACGTGGTAGCTATTAAACGTGGTAAGGATACTTTGGTTAACCCGAAAGCACATGAGGTATTTCAGCCAGGGGATGAGATTATTATTTTAGGTACACATGAAGGCGTTAAGAGAATGGGAGTAGAATTTTGATGGAAGTAACTGGTTTACAGAACCCGTTGGTAAAGGCTGCTGCGGAATTGAAACAAAAGAAATATCGTCAGCAGAAGGGCTTGTTCTTAGCAGAAGGATTACGCACTGTTGAAGAAGGTGTTAACTACTCTGCAGTGGAAACGATTTTTTATACTGCTGTAGAGGATGACAGAACCCGTAGCGTTCTAGGAAAGCAGCAGAGCAGCAGATTAAATTGGTCTGTGTCACTGAGAATGTCATGAAGAAAATTGCTGATACCGAAACACCTCAAGGTATTATTGGCTGTATGTCGTATGCAGAACAATTCTTTGGAAAATCTACTGACAGGTGGCAAAATGCTGCTGGTTTTAGACAGAATTGGCCGTCTTGATCCAGGTAATTTAGGTACTATGCAGGCTGCGCGTGTTTATATACCGATGGCCGGTCGGGCAGAAAATGGCTATGGCTGCCGGTATTGTGATGTTTGAAGCTTTACGCAGAAAAATTTAAAAAAATTTAAGAAAAGTGTTGACAAAATAGGCATATATCGACTATAATATATTTGTTGCCTATGGATGGGTTCCCGAGTGGCTAAAGGGAGCGTTTCGCTTCGTTGGTTCGAATCCAACCCCATCCACCAACTTATCATCGCGGGGTGGAGCAGTTGGTAGCTCGTCGGGCTCATAACCCGAAGGTCGGTGGTTCAAGTCCGCCCCCCGCAACCAACTTAATATGCTGATGTAGCTCAGTCGGCAGAGCGTATCCTTGGTAAGGATAAGGTCACCAGTTCAATCCTGGTCATCAGCTCCATTGGCGGCGTAGCTCAGTTGGCTAGAGCAATCGGTTCATACCCGCAGTGTCCGCGGTTCGAATCCGTGCGCCGCCACCAATTGTAATTTAAGACTTCCTTGAGTGGGAAGTCTTTTTTATTGTATAAAATTATTTTCAAAGGTTCATTATCGCTGTTAATGAGATAAGTAAAATATTTATTAATTTTGAGCCTTTAATAAAATATTATTTTGAAAATTACTAAAGCTATGGTAAAATAAAGAAAATATATTTATATATGGAGGTGAACCTGTTTTCTTTGTCTACTGATAAAGAAACAGATTTTTTGGACTATCTTATAATCCTGTTAAACGTTGTAATTGTTTTATTTTTAGTACTTTTGAATGGTTTTTTCGTGGCTTCGGAATTTTCCATCGTTAAAGTCCGTCCTTCACGTCTTGATGCGTTAATTAAAGAAGGTAATAAGCAGGCTGTACATGCAAAAAAGGTTACCGAACATCTGGATGCGTTCTTGTCCGTAACTCAGTTGGGTATTACTATTGCTTCTCTGGGCTTAGGTTGGATCGGTGAGCCTACTGTGGCACAAATCCTACATCCTATTTTTCAAATTTTAAATCTTTCTCCGCAAATGGAGCATACCGTGGCCTTTGTTTTAGGCTTTTCTGTTATCACCGCTTTACATATTGTTATGGGTGAATTAGTGCCTAAATCATTATCTATCCAAAAGACTGAGCAAATCGTGCTGTTCGTAGCATGGCCTTTGCTAATGTTTGACAAGTTGATGTATCCTGCTGTATGGTTCTTAAACCACATAGCGAACTGGATTCTGCACCGTATGGGTATTGACGCTGCTAGTGAAGCGGAAGAGGCGCATAATGAGGATGAAATCCGTATTCTGATGGAAGAAAGTCATAAGCATGGTTATATTGATAAAACAGAGCTGACCTATCTAGATAATGTTTTTGATTTTTCTGATCGACGTGCCAGTGATATTATGGTACCACGTACTGATATGATCTGTCTGTATCTGGAAGATTCTTTAGAGGAGAATATTAAAACTGCTCTAGACGAACGCTTGACACGTTATCCGATTTGTGAGGAGGATAAAGACCATATTATAGGTTTCCTGCACATTAAGGATTTACTGCGTGTCTTAAACTCCGGCGAAAAGCCCGATTTACGTGAATTGGCACGTGATGTGCTGCTGGTGCCGGAATCTTTACCGTTAAGCAAGTTATTGAAAACAGTACAAAAGCACCGTAGTCAGATTGCTGTCTTGATTGATGAATATGGCGGTACTGCTGGTATGGTTACTGTCGAAGATATTTTGGAAGAAATCGTTGGTGAAATTCAGGATGAATTTGACGAAGAACGTCCAGAAGTAGAAGAAAAAAAAGGTAAAAAAGACTTATTCTGTTGATGGTAAAATGCTTTTAGAAGATGTTAATGATTATTTTGAGTTGGAGCTAGATACTGAAAACTGCGATACTATAGGCGTTGGGTCTATGCACAGCTTGATTATCCACCTAAGGTTGGTCAGAAGCTGAAAACTGCTGCGGCTGAATTTATGGTTGAAGAAATTGATAAAAAGCGTATTACACGTGTAAAATTCAAATTCTCCATGAGCCGGCAAATCTGCATGAAGAATTGCAGGAAGAGCATTTAGAAAGCGTACAATAATCTAAAGAGTTCTACAAAAAATACCTGTTCCGTTGGGGAGCAGGTATTTTTTTGTATGCAAATAAATTTAATGCTAATTATAAAAATAAAAACTTGACATAAATATACATAGAGAATATAATTTAAACGATAATTGATATCATTAAAAATAAACAATATAAAGTAAATATACTCAGGTGTATAAATACTTAATAGATAAATAGGTTTAAAGCCTATGCTGTCCCGCAACTGTAATGTAGAGCAACCTTCATTATGTCACTGGAAAATCTGGGAAGGCGAGGGTTGCTATGAAGCAGAGCCAGAAGAACTGCCTGAATATAACGCTGTAATGCCTGCGATGGACAGGAAAGCGCCTTAGACTGAGTATAAGTGTGCCTTTCTACTGTTTAAGTAGGAAGGTTATTTTATTTTAGAGAATATTTTAATATTCTTATGTTATTTTTCAATATTGTTTTAGTAAGATATTGAAAATATAAAATTAAATTTAATAAAGGGAGTTATGTTAATGAATCATGCAAAAACAAAGTTAGCATTAGCAATATTATTATCTATTGCTAGCACAGGGTTTGTAGTAAGTGCAAATGCTGCAGAAAATAGTTCTAAGGAACCAATGACCTTTGCCTTGGATACTATGTTAGTAGAAGCACAAAGAGATTCTTTACCTGGCGGTTTTGTATCGCGTGAAGGTAATATGGGACGTTTAGGAAACAAGGATGTTATGGATGTACCTTTTACTCAAACCAGTTTTTCAGAAAAAACAATTAAAACTTTTAATGATCCTAGTGCACAGTTAACAGGTGTTTTAGTAAATACTCCTTCTGTAAAAAGTAGTAGTAGTTATACTCTCTATAACGACTTTTCTATTCGTGGTTTAAAAATGACCGGATATAACCTTTATGTAAATGGTGTTCCAGGTATGTTTACTCAATCAACAATTCCTACTGATTTTGCTGAACGTGTAGAAATTATTTCTGGACCGGCAATGAGCTTTAATGGTACAACTACTCGTCAATCTGCAGGTGGTTTAGTTAATATGTATACTAAACGTGCTGGTGATGAGGATATTACTAGATATACACAAACTTTTTCAGGTGATTCTTCTTTTGGTGAAAGACTTGATGTAAGTAGAAGATTTGGCCGTAATGATGAATGGGGTATACGTATTAATGCGGAAAATACCCAAGGTAAAGAATTAAGTGGTGTAAATGAAAAACTGACTAATCGTGATGTTTTTATTAATATAGATCATCATGATGAAAATAGTAAAACTAATTTGTTTGGTGGATATAGCTATTCTAAGTTAGATAATTCTATGCGCTGGTTTCAATTCACACCTAATGTAAAAATTTACCTACAGCTCCTAGCAATAAGATGAATTATGCTTATGACGGACAAGGTGCAACTTTAGATAGATGGATGGCTGTTTTAAATCATGAGCAAAAATTAAATGAGGAATGGACAGCTTTTGTTAATGGCGGTTTTTCTAGATATGATTTGTTTAGAAATATTACTGGTCGTGCAAGTGAACCATATAAAGTAATTAATGATGCTGGTGACTTTGAATCTGTTGATAGAGATGGCCCGATGGCATTAACGAATTATTATGCGGAAGCAGGTATTAAAGGCGAAACTTATATTGGTGCTGTAAAAAATAATATAGTACTTTCTGTAGATAAAAGTTGGTCCACGCAATGGAATGGTAGTGGTAAAAACCTGTTGCATATGCAGGTAATATCTATGAAGGCCGCTTAGATAATTTCAAACCTGATTTAGGAAAAAATACTTATTCTAAAAACAGTTATAATCAATATTGGGGTGTTGCTTTAGTTGATACATTAGAATATGGTAAAGCGCAATTAATGCTTGGTGTACATAACCAACATTCTTCTGTTGAAACATATAAATCTGACGGCTCTGTAAAAGATTCTTTTGGAAGCAGCGGTACTTCTCCTGTTGCCGGTTTTATTTATAAACCTACTGAAAATATTTCTTTATATGCTAGCCATACTGAAAGTTTTGGTGGCGGTTCTGCCGTTACTAACGATAAATATACTGGCAATAAAGGTGCTATTTTAGATCCTGCTAAAACTAAGCAAAATGAAATTGGTGTTAAATATGAAAATGCAAGATTGCTGACCTCTTTAAGTTTATTTGATATTAAACAAGCAGGTACTATGGATGAAGAAATCAATGGTAAGCTGTATTGTTTGCAGAATGCGGAAGATGAATACAAAGGTGTAGAAGCTTCTGTTAATGGCAAATTAGCTGATAAATGGAATGTTATGGGTGGTATTATGTATTTAGATGCCGTTCATAATAAAACTACTGGCGGCAAGTATGATGGTTATAGAATTTCCGGTGCATCTAAATGGAATGGTGTTTTAGGATTAGAATATAATGATGATGACGATTTTTCTGTTATTAGCAGAGCTGTTTATAATGGAAGTTCTGAAATTAATAATGGAGCTTTAAAAGTACCTTCTTATCTAACATTTGATTTAGGGTTAAAATATAAGACTAAGGTAAATAATGTACCTGTAACCTTTAACGCTATGTGCTATAATTTGTTTGATAAAGATTATTGGCAGGCTCAATCTGGTACTAATTATCTTTCTTTGGCTAATCCTCGTACATTTATGTTATCTGCTCAATTTGATTTATGATATCGTTAAAAATAGGAGAAGCGCTACAGCTTCTCCTATTTTAATTTTAAGGAACTAATTTTATGAAAATGCAAAAATTAACTTATTTATTAATTTTTCTATTAATATGTGGCCTTACTGCTTTAAGCTTATGTCATCCTGAAATGAAACAAAAGATAGATACTACACAAAAAAAATAGAGTTTTATGATGGAATAGGAAGAAAAATAGTTTTAGATAAACCATTACAGAAAGTAGCGGTAGCTAATGCATATAATACTGATATGACAGAGCTGATAGTTGCATTAGGTTGTCTTGATAGAATTGTTGGTGTTGATGAAAATATTTTATGGAATAATGCAGCGTTTAAGAATAAATTTACTAAAGACCAACTTATTTGTTCACGGAAAGTATAGTAATTAATTATGAAAAAGTCATTGCTTTAAAACCAGATGCACTGATTATTTCTAATAAGGGGAGTTGGTATGATGCTCAAGAAAAACTTTCTAAATTCGGTATCAAAGTCATAGTTTTAGATACGCATAATTTAGAGAACTTTTCTGTTAATTGCCAAGCTTTAGGTAAAGCATTTGGAAAAGAAAAAGAGCGAAGGAGATAGTAGATTATTTTGGCGGAAAATTAAATTATGTTATAAAACAATTATCTAAAGTGAAACAAAAAAAAAAGTTTATTTTGAATGTGGAGGTCCTGGTGCTACTACTATGCCTGGAAGCTATTTTTATAGTTTAGTAAAATATACTGGTGGCATTAATATAATGGAAGATGCAGTAGAAAGACATATTGTATCCGAAGCTGTAGTATTACGTAATCCAGATGTTATTATTAAAATGTCAGATAGGCGGTGGAAATATTCTTGTGAACCGCCTTCTTTAAAAGAGCAGAAGCTTATTAGACAAGATTTATATAAACGACCAGGGTGGGATGGTATAACAGCTATTAAGAATAACGATATTTTTCAACTTTCTTATTTCTCGCATTGTGGTGCTTCAAAAATAATAGGAGTATTGTATGTAGCAAAATATCTTTATCCTGAATATTTACCAGATTTACATCCAGAAGCAGTGTTCAAAAAATGGGTAACAGAATATTTAGATTTGGAATATAAACCAGGACATACATATCCTGTAATGCCGCTTAATTATTGAGGTGTGAAATGAATATAGAACAAAAATATAAAAAATATAATAATAAAAAAAATATTTATTATTTTAGCAACCTTAATGTTGGTAATGATTATTGCTTTATGTTCTCTTACATATGCTACTAGTAGTAGTTTGCTTGATGCTCTTAAAGCAGTTATAAATTATTGTTTGGGTGCTCCTTTTTTTGTGGTGAAAATGCTTCAACCGATAAGGTTTTAGTGCTTTTGAGATTACCTCGCATATGTTTAGCAATATTAGCCGGAATAGGTTTAGCTGTTTCTGGATTAATGATGCAGTCTGTAACGCGTAATTTTTTAGTGAGTCCATTTACATTAGGTGTTTCATCATCAGCTGCTTTTGGTGCTTCTCTTTGCATAGTATTTGGCAATGATACTATATTTTTTAATGATTTTCTTATCATAGGCAGTGCTTTTATATCTTCTATGGCGGGGCTTGCAGTTGTATTTATGGTAGTAAATAGGATAGGTGTTACTGCTAACTCTATTATTTTAGTTGGTATCGCACTTAATTATTTTTTTGCTGCGATGACAGCATCATTACAGTTTTTTGCTAAAGAAAATAAATTAGCGGCAGTAGTTCAATGGACTTTTGGAACATTTAATAGAGCTAATTGGCATGCTGTTACTGTAATAGGAATAGTGATGATTATCGGCTGTGTATTGGTATCTCGATATATGATTAAGTGGAACGCAATGGCATCAGGAGATGATGAATTAGTTAAAAGTTTAGGCCTTAATCCTGAACGTTTACGTGGTGAAACCATGCTCATAGCTGTGGTTTTGACAGCAACAATTATAAGTTTTACAGGTGTAATTGGTTTTGTGGGGCTTATTGCACCTCATATAGCAAGATTACTAGTAGGTAATGATCATAGCTTCCTTTTACCGATGACAGCTTGTGTGGGTGCTATATTGTTACTTATTTCTGATGTATTGGGTAAATTTATGCTTTATCCTGTTGATATACCTGTTGGTATAGTGGTTTCTTTTGTTGGTGTACCTGTTTTTATTAACTTAATTCTTCAAAATAGAAAGAGAGGACTATAATGCTTGAAATAAATAATTTATCATTTTCCTATAATGAAAATAAACAGATATTAAAAAATATCAGTCTTAAAATTAATAAGGGAGAGGTATTGGGTGTATTAGGCATTAATGGTGCAGGTAAAACAACCTTTATAAAATGCATTAATAGAATTATTGAACCTGATAGTGGAGATATATTTATTGATGGTAAATCTATTAATTCTATGACTCAAAAAGAAATTGCTAAGCTAATTGCTTATGTACCTCAATATAATAATAACTTTTTTGATATTAATGTTTTGAATACAGTAATGATGGGCAGGATACCATATGCTAATCAGAGCTTTTCGGAAAATGATAGAAAAATAGTTTATGATTTATTGGAAAAAATGGATTTAGAAGTATTTGCTTTTCGGAGTATCCGTGAAATGAGTGGTGGTGAGCGTCAAAGAGTGTTTATAGCTAGAGCTTTGGCACAGCAACCTAAAATTATTATTCTTGATGAGCCAACTAGTAGCTTGGATTTGCACAATCAACTTTTTATACTAAATATGATTGATGAACTAGCTAAGAAAGAAGAACTTACAATAATCATGATTATTCATGACTTGAATTTGGCTTCTATGTTCTGTGATAAATTATTGATGCTGAAGGATGGAAGCATATTTGCTTATGGTGATACAGCAAGTATTGTGAATGAAGAGAATATTTTATCTGTTTATAATGTAAATACTAAGATAACTATTGTTGATGGGAATAAGCATGTTCGATTATTGCGTAAATAAAATAGATATTTGCATATAAAAATGGACAATTAGTTTTAGTAGAATATCTTAAAATACTTGCTCTTTATGGGCAAGTATTTTTTGGCAAAAAAAAAGTGGTCAACAAACTGCTGACCACTAAATACTATGCATATTGGTTAAAAAATAAGATATATAAAAAAACACTGAAGCCAAAACTTCAGTGCATAATTTCTGGTAGCGCCACGGGGAATCGAACCCCGGATTTCGCCTTGAGAGGGCGACGTCTTAGCCGCTTGACCATGGCGCCATTGGCTCCGGGACTAGGACTCGAACCCAGACCGAATGATCCAGAGTCACTTGTGCTACCATTACACCATCCCGGAGTATTGTTCATTAGAACAAAATTCATTATAACAGAATATAGTTTATTTGACAAGAGTTTTTTATAATATTTTGTTATTTTTCGTATTGTATTTACTAGAATTTCTAAGTATTTCTACAGTTAGTAAAAATATTATATAAAAAATGGATATCGAGAAGAAGTACAATTCTGCTTTGATTTCTTTTTATTTTTTGTCTATGTTTATATTTATGGCTATGCTATAATGAATATAATTAGTATTAATTTTTCTATAAAGATAAGGATGGATTATTATGCTGAATAATAAAAAACGTACGATACTTTTAGCAGGTGTTTTAGCAGCTGTTTTACTTACTACTGCTACTATACATGTTCTTGAAAAAGAGGAAAAAGAAGAAGAGTGGGATAACGGCAATGCACAAGAAAATCATCATAGCAGTGGCTTTTTTCCATGGTATTTCCTCGGACGTATGAGCGGTGGAGGCTTTGGTGGTAGTTCTTTTTTCGGTAATTCCACTCCGAATCAAGCACCTGATGCAGGTGGTGAGAAATCTAGCAATACCGTACAACAACAAAGCTCTAATCCAACAGAGCGTACTTCTAAAATCGGTAGTGTGGGTTCTAGTGGTAAAAAGTGGTATCGGCAGTGGTATGAGCCGCTCCCATGGCAGTGCTGTTTCTTAATGAGGTGAATTATGTACAAATATAGAGAAGCTAATACTTGGTTAGATAATATTGATTTAGAGATTATGCCTTACGTCGATAATGTAGAGTGGGTAAATCGTTATCCTACTTTAAGTGCACTTATTATGTCAGAGGCGAAAAAACAGGAGCTGCAGGATATTAGTAGCGGTTTAGTAGCAGCTTTAAGTAGATTGGTAGAAATGCTGCGTAGTAAATCTGCTAAGATGCCTTTTGATTTGTTTAATATGACGGATAAGTTAACGCCTTTTATCGAAGAGGATAATTCCCAGTGTGTAAGCTATATTACCCGTCTTGATTTTATTAAGGATTTGCAGGGGGTATATAAACTGGTGGAGGTTAATGCCGATACTCCTTGTGCGATGCCGGAAACATTTTATGCTAATAAACTTGCGGAAGCTTATTTTGCGAAAATGCATAATCTTGATTTAGTTGCTCGTTCCTCTGGTGAGGAGCTTGCTGAGCCGTTTTTGGCGTTGCTGCGTCAAGAAAAGTATTGTAATCGCGAACAAGTACGCATTGCCTTTGCTGCTGATGCAGCCTATGATGAAGACTGGGCAAATGCTAAATTTGTTTTTAATAAGGTGCGTGAGGTGCTACGTAAGCAGAATATGCCTATGGTCGTCAGCTGTCGTCTTGTTTCTCTCGATAAATTGATTGTCCAAGATAATGGTGTATATATTCCCAATGATGTCTTTAAAAAAGAAGATAAGGTAGATATTTTGTATCGTCTACATCCACTAGAGTTGTTGATGGATGATGAAAGTGATGACGGCTTTCCGGTGGGATTAAAATTAATGGAGCTGGCTAATTGGGGTGAAGTTGATTTTGTTAATCCGATTAAATCCATTGTTTTACAAAATAAAGCGTTATTGGCGTTGGCTTAGTATTTATACCAACACCATTTATTCTGGAATGCAGAAGAAGAAATTTTGCTAGGTAAACATCTAGCACCTACCTATTTAGATAGCGATGCTCTGCGTGGTCAGCGTTATATTAAAAAAGCCGATTTTCGGACGTGAAGGTGCTGGCATTGCTATTGTAGAACCTAATGGACTTGCTAGTTATGAAGCCGAAGATGATTGTGAAGATTGCGATCTTATTTATCAACAATTCATTGCTTCTGCTGACGTGGAGCAGGAGGCCGACAACGGTACAGTTAACGGCAAATATACTTATTCCTGCTTTGTAATTAATGGGAAGGCATCTGAAACATTTGTCCGCTTGGAGCCTGGAGAAATTACCGGTATAGATGCTTATTTCGTACCTGTTTTGGACGAAAAATAATCCTGCATTGCACCATGGACTATTTTGTGCTATAATAAACATCGAATTGAATAAACCCCTGTTACACTATGAACAAGAAAGTAGATTTGCTGTAATGTTGCAGAGAGTGAGGTCATCGGCTGCAAGCCTCATACATGAATGCGTGTTGAAGTTCCCTTGGGAGTGTTCCGTCTGAAGGTCATGCTGCGTAGGAAGGACGTAAGGCTGCGTTAAAGCTTTTAATGAAGGTATAAATATGGGTGGTACCGCGATTTTTCGCCCCTGTGAATTTTAATTTGCAGGGGTTTTTCTATTGCTTAAATTTAAGAAATCTTCATGATTTCGGCTTAGGAGGAAGAACATGGAAGCTACTATGAGAGAGAAATTAATGGCTTTGAGAGAAGAAGCTTTAGCTGAGCTTGCTTCTGTCAGCTCTCTGATGAACTCAAAGATTTGCGTGTCAAATATTTGGGCAAAAAAGGCCCGATGACTGAAATTTTACGTGGTATGGGTAAATTACCTGCGGAAGAACGTCCGAAAATCGGTCAAATAGTTAATGAAATTAAAGCTGAATTAGAAAAAATCATCAACGAAAATACTGTTGTTTTAGAAAAGAAGGCTTTAGCTGATAAACTGGCAAACGAACAAGTTGATATTACTTTTTGCCCGGTCGTCAACCGAATGCAGGTCATCTGCATCCTGTAACCTTGACCTTACGTGAAATCAAAAAAGTATTTATGCGTATGGGTTTTGACGTTTGCGATGGTCCGGAAATCGAAGATGTTTACCATAACTTTACTGCCTTGAATCTACCTCCCTGATCATCCGGCTCTGGATATGCAGGATTCTTTCTATATTACTGAAAATTATCTGCTGCGTACCCAAACCAGTGGTGTACAAGCAAGAACCTTGGAACGCATGGAGCCTAATACTCCGATTCGTATGATCTGCCCGGGTACTGTTTATCGCTGCGATTACGATGCTACCCACTCTCCGATGTTCCACCAAGTAGAAGGTCTTGTTGTTGATAAAAATATCAGCTTAGCTGACTTAAAAGGTACTTTGGAACTCTTCTGTAAGCAAATGTTCGGCAACGATGTTAAAGTACGTCTGCGTCCTTCTTATTTCCCCTTCACTGAGCCCTCTGTAGAGGTTGACGTCTCCTGCCCGATTTGCCAAGGTAAAGGTGGTTGCCATGTATGCAAGGACAGTGGCTGGCTGGAAATCTTGGGTGCTGGTGTTGTACATGCTAACGTACTGCGTATGAGCGGTTATGCCCCTGAACAAATGACAGGTTTTGCTTTCGGTCTGGGTGTAGAACGTATTGCTATGCTGAAATATGGTATTGATGATTTACGCTTGTTCTTCGAAAACGATCAACGCTTCATCAGTCAGTTCAAATAAGGAGGAGCACAATGTTAGCATCTTTAGAATGGTTAAAACAATATGTAGATATTAACATTTCTACCGCTGAGCTGTGCGATAAAATTACCCGTGCCGGTTTGGAAGTAGATACTGTTACTAATTTAGGTGAAGGCTTGGAAGGTGTTATTACCGGTAAGGTAATGGAAATTTCTCGTCATCCTAACTCTGATCATCTGTGGATTTGTATGATGGACTATGGTCAAGGCGGCGATTTAGTACAAATTCTTACCGGTGCCCAAAACGTACATCAATATGATATGGTTCCTGTTGCTGTTGTTGGCAGTAAACTGCCTCCTAGTGGTCGCAACCCTGAAGGCATGAAATTGAAAAAAGCGAAAATGCGTGGTCTTGATTCCTTTGGTATGCTGTGCAGTGCCGAAGAATTAGGTATCGATAGCAAGCTGTTATTGCCTGAACAACGTAGCGGTATTTTCATTCTGCCACAGGATACTCCCATCGGCGTAGATATTAAAGAAGTACTGGGCTTAAATGATACCATTATTGATATCGACTTGACATCCAACCGTGCTGACTGCTTCAGCATTATCGGTCTGGCACGTGAAATCAGTGCTATTACCGGTTGTCCGCTGAAAATGCCTGCTATGGATGTTAAAGAAGCTGCAGGCGGTAATGCAGCCGACTATGTAAGCGTAAAGATTGCTGCTCCTGAATTGTGCAGCCGTTTTGCTACCCGCGTACTTAAAGATATCAAAATCACTAATTCTCCGGAATGGATGCAACGTCGTCTGCGTGCCTGCGGTGTGCGTCCTATCAGCAACGTAGTTGACGTAACTAACTATGTAATGTTAGAACTTGGTCAACCGATGCATGCTTATGATGCTGATAAGGTTGCTGGTCATAGCCTGGTTGTACGTCGTGCTGAAGAAGGCGAAAAACTGATTACTTTGGATGAAAAGGAACGTATCCTCAACTCTTCCATGATTACTATCGGCGATGCTGAAAAAGCTGCTGGCTTAGGTGGTGTTATGGGCGGTCTGTTAACTGAAGTAAGCGGCGATACCAAAAACGTTATTCTGGAAGCTGCTTCCTTCCATGGTCCTAGCATCCGTCGTACCTCTCGTGCTTTAGGTCTGCGTAGTGAAGCATCTGGTCGTTTTGAGCGTGGCGTTGATACTATTCTGAACCATAATGCTTTAAACCGTGCTGCTCATTTGTTAGAAGAAATGGGTGCTTGCGAAACCTTTGCAGGTATCGTAGAAGCATATCCGGAAGAAGTTAAACCTGCTGTTATTACTACTTCTCCCGCTAAAATTAACGGCCGCATCGGTTGTGAAATCAGCCGTGAGGAAATCATCTCTATTCTGCAAAAATTGGGCTTCGGTGTTGAGGAACAAGGCGAAAACCTGGTAGTTACTGCTCCAACCTGGCGTCGTGATATTGAATGTGATGCTGACATCAGTGAAGAAGTTGCCCGTATGCATGGTTATGATTATATTGAAAGCCATCAACCGGAACTGAAGATCACTCAAGGTCACCAATCCGTATTGGATGATGTTAAAGATTCCGTACAAGATTATTTAGCTGCTGCAGGCTTGAACGAAATGATGACTTATAGCTTTATCAAAGCTAATGCTTTTGATAAAATGTTGCTGCCTGAAAACGATGCTAGACGTCAATGTATCGAGCTTTTGAACCCGATTACCGATGCTTTCTCTGTAATGCGTACCACTATGATTCCCAGTGCATTGCAAACTGCCTCCTTCAATCTGCGTAACCATAACAGCAGCGTTGCTTTATTCGAAGTAGGTCGTGTATTTTTGCCTAAAGCCTTGCCGTTGACCGAGGATCCTATCGAACGTCCTGTAATCACTGCTGTTATCAGCGGTCGTCGTGAAGAACTGAACTGGTGCAAATCTAAAGAAAATGTTGATTTCTATGATATGAAGGGTATTGTTGAAGGCCTTTTAGAAAATCTGCAGGTAGATGATTATACTTTAGTTCGTTCTGCCGCACCGTATCTGCATCCAGGCAAGAGCTGTGATGTAGTCATTAACGGCGAAGTAATCGGCTCCTTCGGTGAAGTACATCCGACTGTTCAAGAAAACTTTGAGCTGGATCAAACCACCTATGTTTTGGAAATGAATGTAGAACCGTTAGTTGCTTATGCAACTGCTGTACCTAAATATCATCATCTGCCGAAATATCCTGCAATGAGCCGTGATGTTGCTGTTGTAGTACCTGTTGAGGTTACTAATGACGAAATCGTTGCTGTTATCCGTGCTAATGCCGGCGAATTGCTGCAAGATGTACGTGTATTTGATATTTATACTGGTAAACAAGTTGCTGCAGGCTGCAAATCCATTGCTTTTAACTTAACCTACCAAGCTTCTGACCGCACTTTGACTGATGCGGAAGTAGATGCTTCTATGAAGAAAGTTATTGCGGAAGTTGCTGAACAATACAAAGCAAAACTGCGTGACTAATATTTACATATAAAAATTAAGCGGGAAGAATTTTCTTCCCGCTTTTTTGTATCTCTATAAGAGAAAAGAAAAGGCTCACAGTACATAAGCTGTGAGCTTTTTAACTTAATTATTAATCTTGTTTTTCGTAAGGTTGATTGATTAATTCTTGGTCTTCAAAGTAGTTGATACGCATAGAGTTACGAACATCATGGAGAGTTGCCTCAGCAGGAGCAGCAGCAACTTCGCTGCCTTTACGCAGAATTTCATAAACTTCAGGAATGCGTTGTTCCCACATATGACGACGTTCGCGGATAGGTGCCAGTTCTTCTTCTAAAACAGCATTGAGGAAACGTTTTACTTTAACGTCGCCCAATCCACCACGTTGGTAATGTTCTTTCAAAGCATCGAGATTTTCATAATCAGGCAGATATTTTGCAAAATGTTCCGGACGGCAGAAAGCGTCTAAATAAGTGAATACGCAGTTACCTTCGATTTTACCTGGGTCTTGTACACGTACATGGTCCGGGTCGGTGTACATGGACATAATTTTTTCTTAACTTCTTCCGGAGAATCGCTAAGATAAATGCAGTTGCCTAAGGATTTACTCATTTTTGCTTTACCGTCGATACCGGGAAGACGCAGGCAGGCATCATTTTGCGGCAGAACAATTTCCGGCATGGTTAAGGTTTCGCCATAAACAGCATTAAATTTATGAACGATTTCCTTGCATTGTTCCAGCATAGGCAGTTGGTCTTCGCCTACAGGAACTGTAGTAGCACGGAAAGCAGTGATATCAGCAGCTTGGCTAATAGGATATACAAAGAAGCCTACAGGAATGCTTGCTTCAAAGTTACGCAGTTTGATTTCGTTTTTTACGGTCGGGTTACGTTGTACACGAGCAACAGTTACTAAGTTCATATAATAGAAGGTAAGCTCGGTCAATTGCGGAACCATGGATTGGATAAAGATAGTAGTTTTGGTCGGGTCGATACCGCAAGCCAAATAGTCTAAAGCTACTTCGATGATGTTTTTACGCACTTTGCCAGGATTTTCAGCATTATCAGTTAATGCTTGAGCATCAGCAATCATAATATATACTTTATCATAGTCACCGGAATTTTGCAGGCGTACACGCTCGCGTAAAGAACCTACATAGTGTCCTACATGAAGACGGCCTGTAGGACGGTCGCCGGTAAGAATAATTTTTCTGACATGTTTATACCTCCGATTGTGCTAAGGGAAAAATCCTCCTAGCTGTTATATTTACATTTCAGCCTTCTAAAAGCTTAATTTAGTTATCTTTTTATTATACCTTTCTGCCAGAAGAGTGTCAACGTAAGGGCTAAGAATGGATAACAAAACAATAGAGCAGGAGAATGTTCTAAAATAAAAATACTCCTGCCATTATTAGCAGGAGTATTTTTATTTTAGTTAAACAATTTTGTAAATAAAGCCCAATAACCATTGAAGAAGATATAAAGAACGATTAAAGGCAGAATATAAGTAGCGTAGAAACGAATCCATTTGGGGAAGCGTACACCGTTACCTGTATCTGCTTCGCGGATGAAGTTATCCCAACCCCAACCATAACGGCTGGTGCAGAAAGCCAGATAAACAAGACTGCCTAAAGGTAAAAAGGTTATTGCTGACTAAAAAGTCTTCTAAATCCAGGATGCAGCTTCCTTGACCTAATGGTTGGATATGACTCCAATTATTGAAACCTAAAATGCAGGGCAGGGAAAGCAGAATAATAACTGGAATTAAGTAAAGAATAACTTTTTACGTGGTAATTCAGTCAAATCGGTAATACAGGAAGTGATATTTTCAAATACTGCAATAACTGTGGACATAGCAGCAAAGAGCATAAAGAGGAAGAACAAACTACCCCAGATGCGGCCGCCGCTCATGGCTTCAAAGACATTCGGCAGGGTTACGAACAGTAGATTCGGACCACTGTCGGGATGAATACCGAAGCTAAAACAAGCAGGGAAAATAATCAAGCCGGAGATAATAGCTACGAAGGTATCTAAAGCCATAATCCAGATTGCTTCACCGGTCAATGATTGTTCTTTACCGATATAGCTGCCGAAAATTGCTAAAGCACCGATACCTAAGCTTAATGTAAAGAATGCTTGACCCATAGCAGCGAAAAACTACTTCGCGGACACCATGTTCTACAACTTTGCTGAAATCGGGATAAAGGTAATATTTCAGGCCTGCGGCACTGTTGGGGAGTATAACAGAGTTAGCTGCTAAAACAAGCATTAATAATAAGAGGCAGACCATCATATTTTTAGTAATGCGTTCTACACCGGCTTTAACACCCAAGAAGCAAACACCAAAACACATCAGAACAATGATAATCATATTGCCGGTCATTGTTACCGGATCGCTGAGCAGATTACCAAAGACTTGACCGATTGCTTTAGAGTCTAAGCCGACAAAACCGCCTACAGCCATTTTATAAAAATAATAGAGCATCCAGCCTGAAACTGTGGTATAAAACATCATTAAAACGACGTTGCCGGCAATAGCTCCGTATTTATATAAGTGCCATTTTGTTCCCTTAGGCTCTAACACATCAAAGGATTTTGCTACACTGCGGACACTGGCACGACCGACGGAAAATTCGGCAACCATGATCGGCAGACCGAGCATTAATAAAAACAGAGATAAATAAGTACGAATGAAGCGCCACCATACAAACCGGTAATATAGGGGAAACGCCAGACGTTACCTAAACCGATAGCACAGCCTGCTGAAATCAGTATGAAGCTGATGCGTGAAGAGAAATTTTTCGCGTTCCAAAAAAATACATCCTTTCGTATAATAGTGTACACTTGAAAAATACAATTGTTTAAATAATTTTGTAAATTCAAGATAGTTAATTATAATATATTTTAAAATTTTTAGCAAGAGTAAAAAAGTATTTCCCACATCAATCAACAGGTGTTTTTTTGCTATAATTTATTTTTTATGATATACTGAAACCGTTTAAAAATAGGCAAAGGAGGCTTTTTTTACTATGAAAGAACTCAGAAAAATATTTTTTGTTTTAGGGCTCATTACCCTTACTTTTTTTGGTGTCGGTAGTGCATTGGCAGAGGACAATGCTCTTAATAAAATAAATATCAATGGGAGTGCATCCATGGATGTTATGCCAGATATGGCGTATGTTCACTTTACAGTTTGCGGACGGGGCAAAACAGCAGGTGAGGCAACCGCAGAGAATGCTGCCAAAGTGGCCGAAATACGTCGTGCCTTACTTGGATACGGTATTTTAGGTGAAGAGGTGCAAACATTAAATTATCGACTTAGTCCTGTTTATGAAGAGGGCAAAAGGAAAGGTTATGAGGCTGATAATGATTTGCAGGTAAAGGTAAATGATTTAGCTAAAGTCGGCTTTATCATCGACAAAATCAGCAAGAGTGGTGTCGACGAAATTAATGACATTGACTATGATGTAAGTAATCCTGCTTTATATCAGAAGCAGCTTTTGACGCAGGCCGTGGAAAATGCTCGTCAGCAGGCGGCTGTGGTAGCTAGTGCTGGCGGGAGAAGCTTAGGTTATCTGCTTTATGCTAATATTCATAGTTTCAATAGTTGGGATAGACCGCGATATAATGTTTTGAGTAAAAATGCTGCTTATGCTGATGGTGTAGCTAATACAGATATTGCTACACATAACATTACTTTAAAGGCAAATGTCGATGTAAGTTTTGCCTTGCAGTAAAAATAAAGTTATGTGTAATGCTTAAGATAATATAGGCTGATAAATAAAAAAGATTAGAGTGAGAGTACTTTGCAAAGAACTCGGCTCTAATCTTTTTCTTACGCTATTTTCTGTAATGTTATTTTTTCGGCAGTTTGTAATCATGCAGGGCATTAAAAAGCTCAGTACTGCCTGCCGGATATTGTGCACATAAATTTTCGAGTGCGGCAAAGTTTTTCAGTTCTATGCCCCAAAGGAAACAGTCAGCATCATTATAGGCAGCAACGACGATAAATTTTTTCTTATCGACAGGAGTTTTGCCTAAATCGTCAGTCAGCATAATATAATCAGTACCGAAATCCATACCATAAACAGTAATATTTTCTTCGGGAGTAGTATCTTCCCAAAAACCGAGTTTATCAAAATCAGCTGCAGTCAACATTATTTATCACACCTTTCACAGATATTTAGAATATGTTTTTATTATAACATAAAACTGTAAAGTGTGAATTGTATTACAAAAAATATAAGTAAAAGAAGTTTTTTAGAAAATGCTTGACGGATTTTGTACAGTGGTAGTACAATAACGTCAATTTCATATTAAACCACAAACCGTAGAGGCGGAGATCAAGCCAGTAGATGCGCTTACAGAGAGTTCGGGTGGGTGTGAGCCGGATAGAGATGCAGATTGGTAAATGGACCGCTGAGGGTGCAGTCAAATCACGTCAGTGAGAATATTCTGCAACGCAGCACCTGCGTTATGGGTGAGGGATGTGATGGCATTCTGCTAAAAGTGCAACGGCTTTGGCTGTTGAAACAAGGTGGTACCGCAGGTATAAGTGTATATTATTGCCTGTATTACGCAGCAGATTCATCCTTTGGCAAATTTTTATTGACAAGGAGAGAATGCAAATGACTAAAGGAAGATATGGTATTCATGGGGGGACAATATATGCCCGAGGTGCTGATGAGCACTGTTTTAGAGTTGGAAAAAGCGTATAAGCGTTATAAAAATGATCCCGAGTTTTTTAGCGAAGTTACAGCGTTTGTACCATGAATATGCTAATAGACCTTCCATGTTGTGTAATTATTTGCACTAAGGCAGTGCCAGTATGCACAACATGGAAAAGATGCTCCAAAGTATATTTATAAATATATTGCGAAAATAATGGAAATGCTGAAAACTTGCTGAAATGCGTTAATCTGCGTATATATAGCGATTCAGAGAAAATTTGTCTGAGTTGGATTTATTAATTACTTGCAATTTTTCAGATCAGAATAGTATAATGGATTGGTATATTAATATTATTTAAGGAGTGATTTTTTCTATGCAATACACCAAGGATAAAAATCAAGTAGGCGGCATTTTAGCCTTGATTGAACGCGTTGGTAATAAAATCCCTGATATTACAATCTTGTTTATTGGTGCCTTTGTAATCTGCTGTGTTTTATCAGCAATCCTTTCTACTATGCACTTCGGTTATGTGCATCCGACTACGGGGAAGGAAATCATTGTCAATAATATGCTGAGCGGTAAAAATATTGTTGATATGCTTTCCAAGATGGTTACTAACTATTCCGGTTTCCCACCGTTGGGCATGGTAATTGTAGCTACTTTAGGTATTGGTATTGCTGATGGTTCTGGCTATATCAATACTTCTTTGAAGAAAATTTTGGCAATTACTCCGAAATTTTTGATTACCCCGATTATTATTCTCGTTGGTATGCTGAGCCATCTTGGTCCTGATACCGGTTATGTAATCATCATTCCGGTTGCTGCTTATATGTTCTATGCAACAGGTAAGCATCCTTTGGCTGGTATTGCTGCTTCTTTTGCCGGTATCGCCGGTGCTTTTGCTGCTAACTATACTCCGTCTGCAATTGATCCTGTTATTCAAGGTTTTACTCAAAGTGCAGCACAGATTATAGATCCCAATTATCAAGTTAACGTATTATGTAACTATTTCTTTGCTTTTGGTGCAACTTTTGTTGTTATTCCTAGCTGCTGGTATGTAACTGAACGTATTGTAGAACCTTGGCTGTGGAAAACTTGCCCGCTCGATGAAGATATCGATGTCGGCGAAGACGGCAATACTGCTGTTACAGCGCAGGAAAATCGTGCTTTTATGCTGCTACAGGTTTATTGATTGTTATGGTAGTAGGTCTTGTGGCTTTGCTTTTACCTGCTGATTCTATTTTCCGTGATGATCAGGGAATGCTGGCAAGCTTTAAAGCTCCTGTTATG
>VOFG01004815.1_pt1 | contig 25927 bp, 25 predicted proteins | sample 5384171 | NCBI WGS metagenome assembly VOFG01 (sample SAMN12384726, study PRJNA508395) | human gut metagenome | isolation source: healthy gut F | host: Homo sapiens | reverse complement strand
CACGCCGATGAACGCGACGAACAGAAAATAGACAATGTTCGTGCCGCCCGCGTAGTCCTGCAGAACGGGCTTGAAGACCGTGAGCATCCCGATGGCAAACACGCCGGTGTTCACGACAGGGGCCGTCAGCGCGGCGAGTATACAGCTGATCGTCTGCCTGTGCCGCAGCGCCTTTGCGACGAGTCCCGCACAAAGCCCGCACAGAACGGCCTTGCCGACGCACACGACGACGAGCCAGAACGGGCTTGCGACCCACAGGACGTTTGTAAATTCATCCGCGCCCGTGATGCCCGCAATCAGGCAGACGACCCCGAACACCGCGCCAAGACCGGCTCCCGCGCCGGGGCCGAACAGGATCGCGCCCACGACGATGGGAACCAGCGTCAGCGAGATCGGGACCGGCCCGATCCGGATGCCGCTGGCTACGGTCTGCAGCACGACGACCAGTGCGGCCAGAATGGCCAGCGAGGTCAAACGGACGACGGATGCATGATTGTTGCGTTTCATAAGTACCTCCTGCTGTCACTCCGGGTCTTCCCGGATGCAACGCAAATATATTTGACAGCACTACACAATTACAGCGCACAGCTTGCTTGCATATTTTTCGCCATGCTTCACAAAAATCCTCGGAAATCCACAAAGGATTTCCTCCGGCTTTTGTTTGCCTGGCAAAAAAATCCCGCTGGCGCAATCTGTACACTGAAATTGTTCCGTGCAGTCATTTTATTTATACTTTTCCCAAATAAAGGATTACGGGATTTCTTCCTCGACCGGCTCGCTGGAAATAGGCGCGCCGTCCTTGATGGCCTGCCACTGCTCGCGCGTGATGAGCAGCTGACGGGGCTTCGAGCCCTCGAACGGGCCGACGATGCCGCGCTCCTCCATCTCGTCCATGATGCGCGCCGCGCGGGCATAGCCCAGCTTCAGACGGCGCTGGAGCATGGAGACGGAGGCCTGTCCGGTCTCCAGAATGACGTCGACCGCCGCCGGGAGCATTTCGTCACCGTCAGAGCTGTCTGTCTCTGCGGCTGTGCTGCCGGAGCTGCCGGAGCCGGATTTCCCGCTCTCGGCCGCCTTTTTGTCGATCTCGGCCATGACGGAATCGGAGTATTCCGCTTCGCTGGATGCCTTGACGAAGGAGACGACCTCCTGCACCTCGTCGTCCGTGATAAAGCAGCCCTGCACGCGCTTGGGTTTGCCCTGGCCGAGCGGCGCATAGAGCATATCGCCCTTGCCGACGAGCTTTTCCGCGCCCGCCGTATCGAGAATGATGCGCGACTCCATCGCGGAGGCGACGGCGAACGCGATGCGTGAGGGGATGTTGGCCTTCATCAGGCCGGTGATCACGTCCGCGGACGGACGCTGCGTGGCAATGACCAGATGAATGCCCGACGCACGGCCCATCTGCGCGATGCGGCAGATGGATTCTTCGACTTCCTTGGCAGCCACGAGCATCAGGTCTGCCAGCTCGTCGATCACGACGACGATCTGCGGCATGGGCTCGAGCTCATCGTCTGCAGAGGCCCGCGCCTGCTTGTTGTAGGATTCGAGATCGCGGACGCCTGCATCCGCCATCATGCGGTAGCGCCGCATCATCTCCGTCACCGCCCACTGCAGGCTGCCCGCGGCCTTTTTCGGGTCGGTGACGACCGGGATGAGCAGGTGCGGAATGCCGTTGTAAATGCCAAGCTCGACCATCTTCGGGTCGACCATGATGAGCTTGACCTCGTCCGGCTTTGCCTTGTAAAGCAGCGAAATGATGAGCGAGTTCATGCACACCGATTTGCCGGAGCCGGTCGTACCGGCGATCAGCATATGCGGCAGCTTCGCAATGTCGCCGATAATGCGGTTGCCGCCGATGTCCTTGCCGACGGCAAAGGAGATGCGCGACTTGCTCTTGCGGAATTCCGGCGAATCGATAACGTCGCGCGCCAGCACGACGGAGACGATGCGGTTCGGCACCTCGATGCCGACGACGGAGATCTTGTCCGGGATGGCCGCGATGCGCACGCCCGACGCGCCCAGCGCCAGCGCGATGTCGTCGGCCAGATTCGTGACCTTGGAGAGCTTCACGCCGCGCTGCAGCTCCAACTCGTACCGCGTGACCGACGGGCCGCGCGTGACATTGATGATATGCGCCTCGATGCCGAAGGATTGGAGCGTGTCGCTCAGGCGGTCGGCGTTCTGCCGCATTTCCTCCGTGCCGTCGTGCGACTGGCCGCTTCCGGCCTTCAGGAGCGACACGGGCGGGAATTCGTATTCCGGCTTCTGCGGCTCCTGCTGGCCGATCTCCTGCGCGATCTGGGCCGCTTCGAGCTGCACGTCCGCCTTTTTGAGCTTTTCCGGCTGCTCCGGGATCTCGACCGGCGGCAGCGGCTGTGCGGCGGGAGCCGGCTTCGGCGCATCAAAATGGTCGATCACGAGCGGCGGCATCTGGTGCGGCAGCTCCATGGGAATGACGTTCGGCACGGGCGGCGCTTCCTCTGCCGGGGCCTCCTGCGTGTCCGCGATTAGCGCGTCAAACTGGGATTTATAATCCGTATGGACAGGCGGCTGCTCCGCCTCCTCCGGGGCGGGCGCCTGCGGCTCCTGCTGCGGTTCGGGCCGGGCCGCTTCGGCGGCCTTCTCCTGCCGGCGGCTGTTTTCCACAAAAACGTCCGGGCGCACCGGCGCGTTTTTTCTGCCCGCGGTCTTCTTCTCCGGCTGCTCCGGCATGGGGGGATCGTCGACCGGAAGGTCAAAGTCGCTTGCGCGGGAGGCCCGGCGCTGCTCCGTGCGCTGCACGTGCTCGATGTGCTTGTTCGCAACGGTATCGACGAGCACCTGCGCCGGGTCCTTGTGCTCGCGCTGCGGCTCGGCATATTCCGCGCGGGGCCGGTTCCTGATGGCCGTCACGATGCTTGCCACCGTCATGTTAAGACTTGTGATCAGGCTCAGCAGCATCCCCACGATCACGACCGCAGCCGCGCCGATGCGGCTGATGAGCGCTTCAAGGAGGCTTGCAAGGCCGCCTGCCAGAACGCCGCCTGCCGTGCCGTCGATGCCGCCGTCCCAGAGCGCGGAAATGACGCTCCAATCCCAGTCCGCGTCAAATTTTCCGCCGACCAGCTGCACCAGACTGCCGATCAGCATGGCCGTCAGGAACGTGCAGGTCACGCGCAGCGCGACGGGCCTGCCGTCGTGCAGGATCAGGATCAAAAAGCTCATGATGAACGAGAACGGCAGGATGTAAAAGCCCGCGCCGATCAACCCCCGGAACACCGACGTCATCAGATCCAGAAATGCCGCGTTCACCTTGAAGCAGCACAAGATCGTCAGCAGCGCAAGCAGGCCGCAGACCGTCGCGCCGATCTCGCGCCGGATGGGCGCGGACTGCTTTTTTGTTGTTTTTTTCCGTCCGCGGGAGGCCGTGGACTTTCTTTTGTTCGCAGAAGCCATGTGACCAAAACACCTCACGAGATCAGGGACAGGATCAGCGTCAACAGACCCGCACCCCAGCAGTAATAACAGAAGCCGCCGAATTTTCCGCGCTGCGCAATGCGGTTGAGCGCGAAAATGGCAAGATATCCGGAGACAAGCGCGGCGGCGACGCCGCACAGATACATCGGAACCTCCGCCCAGTTGATCCCGGCGGAAATTGCCTTTACGAGCGAAAGGAGATTCGCGCCGAGCACGGCGGGAATGGAAAGGAAGAACGAGAATTTGACGGCAAACGTCCGGTCAAACCCGCGCAGCATCCCGGCGGAGATCGTCGTCCCGGAACGCGACAAGCCCGGCACGACCGCGATCATCTGCGCAAGGCCGATGACCAGCGCGTCCGAGAGCGTCATGGCCTTTTCCGTCTTGTTGCCGTGGCCGTAGCGGTCGGCGGCCAGCAGCAGAAAGCCCGTCGCGATCAGGGCAAAGCCGATGAAGAACGTATCGTAGAACAGGGAGTCAAGGTAGTCGCTCAGGAACGCCACCGGGATGAGCGGCAGCGTCGCCGCGATGAGAAACAGCAGCAGCCGCCGCCTTGCCGGGTCCTGCCGCGCGCTGCGCTTGGGCTTCTGCAGGTGCAGCAGCATCAGGCCCTCGCGGCAAAGCCCGCGCAGCTCCGTATGATACGCGAAGATCACCGCCCCAAGCGTCCCCAGATGCAGCAGCACGTCGAACAGCATCTGGTTTTCCAGATCGCCGATGCGCAGGAAGTTTTGCAGGATCGCAAGATGTCCGGAGCTGGAGATCGGCAAAAACTCCGCAAGCCCCTGTATGAGCCCAAGTAAAATGGCTGTCCATCATACCAGTTCCTCCGTCTGGAAAGTCGCCGCCCGCAGGTCATACCAGTTCCTCCGTCTGGAAAGTCGCCGCCCGCACTGGTCGGCATACCAATTTATATTAACACAGATTCAAAAATATTTCCACTATACGTTCGAAAAAAGCGTGTCAAAAAGAATCCGAGCGCTTCCATGTTTTTATGGCGCAATTTGCGGTTTTCTGTTATACTGGATGCAGGAAAACGACGATTAGCCCGGATTGCAAATCCCGGTAGGGGCGGACGACTCTGTCCGCCCCTACGAACACTTTGAACTTCTCACATAAAAAACGACAGGAAGGAATGCGAACTATGATCTATAAGGACTTTCAGGGCTTGAAGCTTTCGCAGCTCGGGTTCGGCACGATGCGGCTGCCGCTGCGGGAGGACAGATCCATCGACGCGGAGCAGGCCGCTGCCATGACGTCGGAGGCGATTGCGAAGGGCGTCAACTACTTTGACACCGCGTGGCCGTATCACAGCGGCAAGTCGGAGACAGTCATCGGCGAAATTCTGAAGCAGTACCGCGCGAGAGCTTCTATCTGGCCGACAAGTTCCCCGGACACCAGATCGCGCCGAGCTACGACGTGAAGGGCGTGTTCGAAAAGCAGCTAAAAAAGTGCGGCGTGGAGTATTTCGATTTCTATCTGCTGCACAACGTCTATGAAAATTCCATCGCCGTCTACGAGGACGCGCGGTGGAACATCCTCCCGTATCTGCTGGAGCAGAAGAAAAACGGGCGCATCCGCCACCTGGGCTTCTCGACCCACGCAGGCGTGCCCGCGCTGGAAGCGTTTCTGGAAAAGCACGCGAACGAGATGGAATTCTGTCAGATTGAGCTCAACTATCTCGACTGGACGCTGCAGCAGGCGAAGGAAAAATGTGAGCTGCTGAACCGGTACAACATTCCCATCTGGGTCATGGAGCCGGTGCGCGGCGGGAAGCTGGCGAATCTGCCCGCTGCTGCGCAGGAAAAGCTGCACGCGCTGCGGCCGGAGGCCTCCGACGCGTCCTGGGCGCTTCGGTGGGTGCAGGAGATCCCCGGCGTGACGATGATCCTCAGCGGTATGTCCAACATGGCGCAGATGCAGGACAATCTCGCCACATTTGACCATCCCGAACCCCTCAGCGCCGAAGAGCAGGCGCTGCTGCTGGACATTGCGGAGGGCTTCAAGTCCGCCGTCCCGTGCACGGCCTGCCGCTACTGCTGCGACGGCTGCCCGCAGGAAATCGACATTCCGCAGATGCTGCGTGTTCTGAACGAGCTTCGCGTCGTGCCGTCCACGAACGCGATCATGGCGGTCGAAGCCCTGCCGAAGAGCCGGAAGCCGCAAAGCTGCCTCGGCTGCGGCGCGTGTACGCGCGGTCTGTCCGCAGAAAATCGACATCCCCGGCTGTATGCAGGAGCTGACGGAGCGCATCGCGAAGCTCCCGAGCTGGGCTGAGATCAGCCGGCAGCGCGCGGCGGAGCAGCCGTAAATTATTAAATTATTTGTGAATTCTTCTTTTTCGGGATGATTTTCCCGCCGACCGTGTATATAATGGATACTTGAAATCTTAAGAGGATTTTCAGAAAATCTTCATATTCGGCAGGTGTTCATTCGTCATGCTCTATGTGTTCCTCGCGCTTGCGCTGCTCTCCGGCTGCGCGCTGACGTATGCCGCGTCCGGCTTTGCCTCGCTTGCGGCTCTGTGGCAGGTTCCCGTGTTCTTTCTCGGCAGCTTTCTGGCGCTCGTGGTGCTGTTTCTGCTGGTCGTGCTCGTCTCGTGTCTGTTTGTCGACCCGAAAAAGCTGCTGGAAAAGCCGAGCGGCTATTTCCGGTTCCTCCTCAACGAGTTCTGCCGCATTGCGCTGGCACTGGGCGGTGTCCATGTCAATGTGACGGGGAAAAGGTCCCGCGCAAGGGCCGCTTCCTGCTGGTCAGCAACCACCGGTTTGCGTTCGACCCCATCGTGTTTTATGCCGTCATGCCGTGGGCGGAGCTGGCGTTTTTGTCCAAAAAGGAGAACTTTTCGATCTTTATTGTCGCGCAGGTCATGCGCGAGGTACTCTGCCTGCCGGTCGACCGGAACAACGACCGCGAATCGCTCAAGTCTATTCTCAAGGCCATCCAGTTCATCAAGGACGACAAGGCCTCCATCGCCGTATTCCCGGAGGGCGGGACGAACAAAACGGGCGCTCCGCTTCTCCCCTACCGCAGCGGCGTGTTCAAGATCGCGCAGAAGGCGAATGTGCCCATCGTGGTCTGCTCACTGGTCAATTCCCGCGCAATTCTGCACAATATGTTCCGCAAGCACACGGAGGTCTGGCTGGACGTGCTGGACGTCGTTCCTGCGGAGGAGCTGGACGGAAAAACGGCCATTGAGGTCGGCGAACGCGTCCACGCGGTCATGGAGGCCGGGATCGTCGCCCGTGAGACGGAGCAGGGGCTGCGCGCATAAAGCGTCCAGAATTCTCGTTTCCCCTTTACATCCCGCCGTTTTCCTGTATAATATACCCCGACAATTTTGAAAAGTGTGGGAAAAGCATGATTGAATTCGATGAATATAAGGTAAAGCTCAACAATATCCGCCCCAGCTGGACGCGCTGGCGGACTCCCTCGGCATTGAGGCTGCGAAAGAGGAAATCGACCGCCTGCACGCACAGATCGACTCCGAGGGCTTCTGGGACAATCAGGAGATCTCGCAGAAGGTCATGAAGCAGAGCCGGACGCTGGAGGCCAAGGTCGCGCGATACGAAAAAATGTGCAGCCAGTGGGACGATCTGTATACGCTCTGCGATATGGCGCTGGAGGACAACGACGACTCCATGCTCCCTGAATTGACCGACGGCTATGCCCAGCTGGAGCAGGAGATGGAAAACGCACGGCTTGAGACGCTTCTTTCCGGCGAATATGACAATAACAACGCCATCGTCTCGTTCCAGGCGGGCGCAGGCGGCACCGAGGCGCAGGACTGGGCCTCGATGCTCTACCGGATGTACACGCACTGGACCGAGCAGCATGGTCTGACCTACAAGATCCTTGACTATCTCGACGGCGACGAGGCGGGCATCAAATCCGCCAGCATTCTCGTCGAGGGTGAGAACGCCTACGGTATGCTCAAGAGTGAGAACGGCGTCCACCGCCTTGTGCGCGTGTCCCCGTTCGACGCAAACGCCCGCCGTCAGACGTCCTTTGCGGCGGTCGAGGTCATTCCGGAAATCACGGATGAATCCAAGGACGTCGATATCCGGCCCGAGGATATCGAAATGCAGGTTTACCGCTCCTCCGGCGCGGGCGGCCAGCACATCAACAAGACAAGCTCCGCCGTGCGTCTCATTCACAAGCCGACCGGCATCGTCGTCTCCTGCCAGACGCAGCGCGATCAGTTCCAGAACCGCGAGACGTGTATGCGGATGCTGCGCTCGAAGCTCATCGAGATCAAGGAGCGTGAGCATCTGGACAAGATCTCCGATATCAAGGGCGCACAGCTGAAGATCGAATGGGGCAGCCAGATCCGCAACTACGTCTTCATGCCCTATACGCTCGTCAAGGACACGCGGACAGGCTATGAAACATCCAACGTCAACGCCGTCATGGACGGTGCGCTCGACGGCTTCATCAACGCCTATCTGACTTGTCTTGCCACAAATACATGGGTCACAAAGAGCTGATTTCTGCGGAAAACGGCAAATGCTCTTGCATTCACATCTGAATTGTGATATGATTTTCTAGCTGTTTGAAACAGCCTGATAAAATATGATCTCGGCGAGCCGTCTGCCGACGAAGGGCGGCAAATGGTTTGGAGGAATTTTCATGAACGCTCTGCATACGATTTTAACGATCATTCAGGTCATTCTGGCCGTCGGCCTCGTCGTCATCGTGACGATCCAGTCCGGCAAGTCCGCAGGTCTGTCCGGTGCCATCGCCGGCGGCAGCGGTGATACCTACCTCGGTAAGAACAAGAACAAGGGCCTCGACGCGAAGCTCGCCCTCGCCACCAAATGGGTCGGCGGCGTGTTCATCGTCCTGACGTTGGTTCCGCGCCTGTTCTGGATGCGTGTACCGCCGCAGTGCAGATCGGCGTCGTCTGCGGCGGGGTTATGGTCAGATCGCCGCTTTCGCGGTCGTCAGGGTTTGGCGCCGCCGGAGATATCCATGGAGAAATCGCCGGACAGGTCGGAATTGGCCGCGTTCAGGCAGTCGTCCGGGCGTATCGGATGTCGCCCGATGATCCTCCTGTTTCAGGCCTCCAGCCCTCATCGCAATCCGTGATCGAAAAGGCCCGCCCGTGCCCTCCGCGCCGATCTGGAGCGTGTAGTCGCAATCGCATCGTCTGCCGGAATGGTCAGATCGGTATGCAGCAGCTGCGCGGACGTCGCTCTTCCCCGGGGCGTATCAGCATATGAAATGATCCTCCTGTTTCAGAAAGCGCATTAAAAAAGCAAGAAAAGCCGAATGCAGTATACCGCCTTCCCCGGCGGGGGAAGCCTCCACAGTATACCATACTTCCCAATATGCGCAATATGCGCAAAGAGCCGCTGCCGGATATCCTTGCTTTTTTTTGCCCGTTGTTGTCGATGTCAGCCGGAGGCGTTGCATGGGAAAAGGCTGCGCGTTTATAATCAGAGCAGAACAACCGAAAAGGGAGGGCAAGGCCGGTGTGGAAGCGGAAGACCGCGAAAACTTCATTCTGCTGCTGGCAGAGCTTCGCGCCGCCATGGACAGTGCGTTCGGCCCCGGCCGGAAATCGCTGACGGCCTGCGCATCCGGCGCGCCGGTCGAGCCGGAACGGCCGACGTGGGACACGCTTGCGCAGGAGGATTTATTGGAGCTTTTGCAGACGCCCGGCTGGCACAGCGCCTATGACGCGCGGGCAGGCGGCGCATATCTCGTCTACGACGGGCCGGACAATCCATTCGACCGCTGGTTCTTGTCGGTGGAGACGGCGCGTTCGCTCGGGCAGAAGCTGGACCTCCTCCGCAATGCGGACTTGGCCGGGATCATCGTCTGGGAAGCGAGCCTCGACACGAAAAATCATTCCTTTGCCGCGCAGCTGCGCGACACATTATTGAAATAAGATGGGAAAGCTATGCAGTACGGCCATTTTGACAACATAAGCCGCGAATATGTGATCGACCGCGTCGATCTGCCCGTCTCGTGGACGAATTACATCGGCGTCGGCGATCTGTACGGCGTGTTCAATCACACGGCAGGCGGTATGTGCCATACGGAAGTAAGAATGGGGAGGTAACAGTATGATCCATTTTGGTACCGGCGGCTGGAGAGTCGTCATTGCGGACGAATTTACCAAGGCGAATATCCGCCTGCTCATCGCAGGCCTGTGCAGCCTTATGCACAAGGAGGGGCACGACGGCGCGGAAATCTGCGTCGGCTATGACCGCCGATTCCTGTCCAAGGAATCGGCGCACTGGGCGGCAGAGGTCATGGCGGGTTATGGCTTCCGGCCCTATGTCATCAACCGCTCCTCCCCTACCCCGCTCATGATGTTCATGGTCAAGACCCGCGCCATGCCCTACGGCATCGCCGTCACGGCCAGCCATAACCCGGCCATCTACAACGGCATCAAGGTCTTCACCGCCGGAGGCCGCGACGCAGACCGCACCGTCACGGATAAGATCGAGTCCGAGATCGCCCAAATAAATCCGGATACGATCAAATCCATGGACTACGACGCCGCCGTCGCGGCAGGCGTGATCACCGAGCACAACCCGACGAATGAATATATCGACAGCATCCTGTCCGCCATTGATGTGGAGGCCATCAAGAACGCGCAGCTGCGCATTGCGCTCGATCCCATGTATGGCGTCAGCCAGACGAGCTTGAGCATGATTCTCATGACCTGCCGCTGCGATCTGGAGATCATCCACGACCGCCACGACACGCTCTTCGGCGGCAAGCTTCCCGCGCCGAACGAGGACACGCTCGGCCCGCTGGCGGCGGTCGTCATGGACCGCTGGCGCTGCGATCTCGGCATTGCAACCGACGGCGACGCGGACCGCCTCGGCGTGATCGACGATCAGGGGCAGTTCGTCCACCCGAACAAGCTGCTCGTCCTGCTCTATTATTACCTCGTCAAATACCGCGGCTGGCAGGGCCCCTGCGTACGCAACAATTCCACGACCGTCCTGCTCGACCGCGTCGCGGCGGGACTGGGGCAGAAATGCTACGAAGTTCCCGTCGGCTTCAAGTGGGTGTCGGCCAAAATGACCGAAACGGACGCCATCATCGGCGGCGAATCGTCCGGCGGCCTTGCCGTCCGGGGGCATATCTCCGGCAAGGACGGCATCTACGCGGCCGCGCTGCTCGTCGAGATGCTGGCCGTGACCGGCAAGAAGCTTTCTGCGCTCTACCGCGAGATCGAGGCGCAGTACGGCGCGCTGCGCTATGCAGAAGCGTCGTTTACCATGACCCCGGTCCGCAAGCCTGCGCTTCAGCAGTACCTGTTTGAACAGCACGCCTGCCCGGAATTTGAAAACGTCGATCACATCAGCCGTGAGGACGGCTGCAAGGTCTATTTCACGGACGGCAGCTGGGTCATCTGTCGCTTCTCCGGCACCGAGCCGCTCCTGCGCATGGCTGCCGAGGCTGAGACAGACGAAAAAGCCCAGTCCTATATCCAGACCTGGAAAGCCTTCCTGTCGCTCTGAGCGCAGCGCTTGACAGTCCGCGCTTCCGGTGGTATAACTACGCCATCAAAAAGCCGGTTGAACCAGCAGAAAGCGTGTTTTCCATGGAAATTCAGGTTCGTGCATATACGTAGGCAGACCTTCCGGCGCTGATCCGCATCTGGAACGAGGTTGTGGAGGACGGCGTGGCCTTTCCGCAGGAGGAGCTGCTGGACGCTTCCTCCGGCGCAGCCTTTTTTCGCAGAGCAGACCTGTACCGCCGTCGCGGAGGACCGGCAGACCGGCCATATTTACGGTCTGTACATCCTGCATCCCAACAACGTCGGCCGCTGCGGACACATCTGCAACGCCAGCTACGCGGTCGAGCGGGAAGCGCGCGGTCTGCACATCGGCGAAAAGCTGGTGTCCGACTGTCTCAGGCAGGGCCGGGCGCACGGCTTCCGCATCCTGCAGTTCAACGCCGTCGTCGCCAGCAACACACACGCGAGGCACCTGTACGAGCGCCTCGGCTTCCAGCCTCTCGGCGTCATCCCCGGCGGCTTCCGCATGAAGGACGGCCATTATGAGGACATCTGCCCGTATTATCACGTGCTGTAAACGCACAGCCTGCGCCGCAAATGCTGCGGCGCAGGCTGTGCTTTTGTCTTCAGGACGCTTTTCCGGACGGGGCGAGGAACCACAGATAATCCGGCAGCGTGATGCGGCGTGAGACGAAGCTGCGCGGCACCTGATACGGGTCCATGCCGGTCTGATAGGTCCAGCCGTCCATGCGCAGGGCAAATGTGTAATAATCCTTCGCCACGTCCATCGTCAGGTAGCTGTATTTTCCCTCCGGGTAGCACAGCACGTACGGGATCTGTCCCGTCGCGGCGGCCAGCGCGGCGTTGGAAAGCTCCATCTCCTGCCGGAGCGCAGGTTCGTCCATGGCGCTGAGATTTCCGTGCGTGTAGGTATGGCTCTGGATGCTGACAAGGCCGGAGGCCGCCAGCTCGTACACCTGCTCCTGCGTCATCTTGTGCTGGCTGCCCATGGCATTGCCGATGACGAAGATGGTCGCCTTGGTCTGGTATTTTTCCAGCAGGGGATAGAGGACAGTGTAGTTGTCGTCATATCCATCGTCGAAGGTCAGAATGACCGGCTTTTCATAGTCTTCGATGTGCGCAAGGTCTGAGAACCAGATCGGCTCATATCCGTTTTCCTGCAAATATTGCAGCTGCTCCTCCATCCCGGCCTCGCTGACAAACAGATCGGAATATCCCCAGATCTCGTCCCCACGGCGTGGTACATGAGGACCGGCACGTTCCAGCCCTCGGGGATCTGGCCGACGGTCTGCCGCCGTGCCAGATAGCGAAGCCCGTCCGGGGCTTCGCCCCATTCCAGCCCGAGCCGCTGTGCGGCCTCTGCCAGCGGGATATACTCCCGGCCCTGAAATTGAACTGTCTCCAGTCCTTCCAGCTGTGCGTCGGCATTTAGGGTCTTTGCCGCCTCCAGCACGTCAGCCAGCGCGGCCCATTGCGTCTCATCCGCCTGATAAAGCTCCGTCAGCCGTCCCAGCAGCCAGACCGGTTCCGACAGCAAAAGCGCGGGTTCCGGCTCCTCTTCGATGATAGGCTCCACCGGCGGTTCAACCGGCGCGGGCGGCTCCTCCGGAGATTGCACCTGCGCGGCGGGAGGCTCCGGCAAAGCCGCCTCCGGCGCGGCGCAGGCGCAGAGCAGCGCCAGCAGGCAAAAGCAGGCAAGCAGGCAGGAAATACGCATTTGGGATCCCTCTTCGTTTCGTTTTTTGTCAGTTTACCATGATTTTTCAGGCAAAACAAGTCCGGGGAGCGGTTTTTCTTGACGGCAGTGCCGCTTCTGACTATAATAATGTATATTCCAAAAAGGAGACGGCGCTTCGTCATGCTTCTATCGTTTTTTCAGCGGCTCGGAAGGCCGTTTCGCACCATGCGGCCGGGACGGCTGATCGTTCTGGTGTTCCTCTTCATCATCCTGCTCGGCGCGGGTCTTCTGTGCCTGCCCGCCGCATCGCGCTCCGGCGAACCCACGCCGTTTCTGACGAGCCTGTTCACCGCGACCTCCGCGACCTGCGTGACGGGCCTCATCCGCGTCGACACCGGGACGCACTGGGCTATGTTCGGCCAGGTCGTCATTCTCCTGCTCATTCAGATCGGCGGTCTCGGCTTTATGACCATCGCGTGTCTGTTTTTCTTCGCGCTCCGCCGCAAGATCGGCCTGCGGGAGCGCATGGTGCTGGCACAGGCCCTCGGCAGCGACAGCTACAGCGGCATCGTGAGCCTTGTGCGCAATATCCTGCGCGGCACAGCCGCGGTCGAGGGGGCGGGGGCGCTCATTCTGTTTTTCCGCTTCCTGCCGGAGTTCGGCTTCGGAAAGGCTCTGTGGTACGGCGTGTTCCACTCGATCTCCGCGTTCTGCAACGCGGGCTTTGACGTGCTTGCGGATACAGACGTAGGCGGGAGCCTCTGCCGCTACGCGACAGACCCGGTCGTGAATTTCACCATCATGGCGCTCATCATCATCGGCGGCCTTGGCTTCGCCGTCTGGGGCGACATCCGGCACAACCGCCGCTTTTCCGCATGAGCGTCTATACGAGACTGGTCATTCTCATCACAACAGTCCTGATCTTCGGCGGCGCGGGAATTTTCGCCGCGCTGGAATGGAACAATCCCGGCACGCTTGGCGGCCTGACCCCGTCGCAGAAGCTGATGGCGGCGCTGTTCCAGTCGGTCACGCTCCGCACGGCGGGCTTTGCGACCTTCGACCAGAACGCGCTGTCAGACGTATCAAAGGCTGTGGCAGATTTTCTGATGCTTGTCGGCGGCTCGTCCGGCTCGACGGCGGGCGGCGTGAAGACCGTGACGGTCGGCGTGATTCTGCTTGCCGCGTGGTCGACCGCACGCGGCAGGACAAGCGTGCATATCATGAAGCGCCGGATCCCGCGGCAGGCAGTTGAGAACGCGTCGGCGCTTTTCATTCTGGTGCTGCTGCTGTCCGGCCTCGGCGCGGCGTTTTTGAGCATCGCGGATCATGTCAGTCTGGAAAACGCGCTGTATGAGACGATTTCTGCGCTGTGCACCGTCGGTCTGACGACCGGCATCACGAGTTCACTGTGCGCCGCATCGCAGATCGTTCTGATCATTTTTATGTTCTTCGGGCGGCTTGGGATCATGACCATCAGCGTCGGCTTCATGGCCGCCGACCGCGCCGAAGAACGCGTCAGCTACGCGGAAACAAAAATCATGATCGGGTGAGCGGATAAGGCGTCAGAATATACCGATTTTACGGGAATCTTCGGCAAATTCGCAGCTTCCCAATGGGCCGACAGAGTCGTCGGCCCCTACAACGACCCTCGCTAACCCCTGTAGGGGCGGACGACTCTGTCCGCCCGCAGAATATACCGACTTTACGGTAATCTTCGGCAAATTCGCAGCTTCCCAACGGGCCGATGTGTGCATCGGCCCCTACACTCCAATGGGTGAGTGCGTCCGATTTTTTTGAAATTCCACCTGAACGACCGGCGGTTATACGCAGACAAAGGGAGTAAAACCATGAAAAAAACATATATTGTAATTGGACTTGGACGCTTCGGCTGTGCGGTCGCACAGCGGCTGTATGAGCTTGGGAGCGAGGTACTGGCGATTGATCTTCGGCCTGAGCTTGTGCAGCGGATAGAGAGCAAAGTCACCTGCGCCGCCGTGTGCGACGTGCGGGATGAGGACGCACTGCGCACGCTCGGCGTGCGCAATTACGACTGCGCTGTCATCGCCATCGGCGGCGATCTGGCTACGAGCGTCGTTGCGACGCTGAACCTCAAGGAGCTGGGCGTGCAGAGCGTCGTGTGCAAGGCCACCGACGAAACACAGCGCCGGGCGCTGGAAAAGATCGGGGCAGATCATGTCGTCGTGCCGGAACGTGAATCCGGCATCAAGCTGGCGCAGTCTTTGACCTCGTCGAGCATTCTGGACTTTATCGAGCTTTCGCCGGACTGCGGCATTGCCGAGCTGCAGACGCCGAGCGAATGGTGCGGCAAGAGCATCCGGGAGCTGGATATCCGCGCAAAATACGGCGTGAACGTCATCGCCGTGCGGGAAAACGGAAAGGTACACGTCACGCTGGACGCGAACCGCCCGCTGAACGAGCATATCACGCTTGTCCTGCTCGGCGAGAACGACCGGCTCGCGAGGGTGAAGCCGTGATGGAGGAAACAATCACAAGCCGCCGGAACCCGCTTCTGGCGCACACGAAAAAGCTGCTCACCTCGCGCGCCTACCGCGAAAAATCCGGCGAATTCGCCGCTGACGGCGTGAAGCTGCTGGCGGAGGCCGCGCGTTGGTACCCGGGGCTGCATACTGTGATTGCGGAGGAACACGTAGAATTATGTAAACTATCAGATACCGTGCGCGTTGTCCGTGTACCCAGGGATGTGATGCAGTCCGTCTCTCTGATGGACGCGCCGCAGGGCGCGATTTTCCTCTGCCGCCTGCCGGAGCGGAAGCCCGGCACGATCCTGCCGGGGACGCTTCTGCTCGACGGCATTCAGGACCCCGGCAATCTCGGCACGATTCTCCGCACGGCGGACGCGCTGGAGGTTCCGGTCGTGCTGCTGGACGGCTGCGCCGACACCTATAACCCCAAGACGGTCCGCGCTTCCATGGGCGCGGTGTTCCGCACCCAGCCTGTCAGCATGACGAGGCAGCAGGCCATCGCCGCCTGCCGGGAAGCGCATATCCCGCTGCTGGCGACCGCCATGTCTGCCGACGCTGTTGATCTGCGGCAGGCAGATTTGTGCAATGCGGCGGTCGTGATCGGCAGCGAGGGGCAGGGAATTTGTCCAGAACTATTCGCGGCTGCGGAGCAGAAGATCATCATCCCCATGTCCCCGCGCTGTGAGTCTTTGAACGCGGCAGTCGCCGCGACGATCGTTCTGTGGCAGATGAAGCGGTGAGGCACCGATGATGCGCTCACGCGGCTTGCCGTAGGGGCGGACGACTCTGTCCGCCCGACAGAATGCATCTGGCTGACAGAAAATTTTGGGCGAATTCGCAGGCATTTACCCGTTTGATTGTAGGGGCCGATGCCGGTCACAGCCGTTCGCGACGAAGGAGCGTTACGGATGTGGGTCTGCCGCTTGCCGGTACACATCGGCCCGTTGGGCAGCTGCAAATTCGCCGGAGGTTTTCGTAAAAAACGGTGCATTCTGCCGGGCCGACAGTGGGCATCGGCCCCTATGATTCGCAAACTATAAAAAATCCGAGAAAGACAGAGGGATTTTTATGCTGGAATACTGGTTGTGGCTGACCGGTCGCAGGGGCGTGGGACTGCGCGGGCTGCGTGCGCTGCTAGAGCAGTTCGGAACGCCCGAGGCGGTCTACTGCGCGGCAGAGCAGGATTACCCGCAGGCGCTGCGCCCGGAGGGGCGCGCTTCGCTTGCCGATAAGGAGCTTGCGCCTGCGCGGCAGATCCTGCAGCAGTGCTACCGGAAGAACATCCATGTTCTGACGTTTCAGGACGCCGCTTATCCGAACCGGCTCAAAAATCTTGACGATGCGCCGCTGGTATTGTATTATCAAGGCGTTTTCCCGGATTTTGACGCGGAACCGGTCATCGCCATGGTCGGCACGCGCAAGGCCTCCGCGTATGGGCTTCTTCAGGCGAAGCGCCTCGGCTATGAGCTTGGCCGCTACGGCGCAATTATTGTATCCGGCGGCGCTGCCGGAATTGACACCATGGCGCTGCGCGGGGCCATATCCTCCGGAACAGCGCCGGTGGCTGTGTTTGCCTGCGGCGTGGATATCGACTATCCGGCAAACAACCGGAGTCTGTTTGAGGATCTTCGCACCCACGGCTGCGTCATCAGTGAGCTTCCGCCCGGAACGCCGCCGCTGGCGGAGCATTTTCCGCCCCGCAACCGCATTCTGAGCGGTCTTGCGCTCGGCTCCGTCGTCGTGGAAGCGCCCAGAAAGAGCGGCGCGCTCATCACCGCCCGCCACGCGCTCGAACAGGGCCGGGATGTGTTCACGCTGCCCGGAAATCTCGGAAATCCGACCTGCGAGGGCAATATTCAGCTGCTCAAGGAGGGCGCGATCCTGATCTCCGAGGGCTGGGACGTTTTACAGGAATATACCTATCTCTACCCGGATCTGCCCCTGCGCCAGAGGCCGTTCGGCCCCATGACGCTCGGCCCGCAGGAGACGAAGGACAACCTTGTTGTGGCGGAAACTTCGTCCAACCCGGAAAAAACTGACACAAAAGCCGTTGACAAGCAGGAAAACAGGGCTTATATTGACGTACAGGAAATTTTGCCGCGCGTATCTGCCGACGAAGCCGCCGTTCTGCGGCAGCTGGAGGGCGGAAAGCAGCCGGTCGACCGGATGATCGACGAAACGCAGCTGCCCGCCGGGCGCGTACTGTCCGCGCTGACGCTGTTGGAGGTCAAGGGCTTTGTCAAGCGGCTGCCGGCACGGTATTATGAGCTGGCGAAAAAATAACATGGAGGCGTCTATGCCGAACGCAAAACAGAATCTGGTCATCGTGGAGTCTCCCTCGAAGGCCAAAACCATCGGAAAATATCTTGGCCCCGACTATCAGGTCAAGGCCAGCATGGGCCATCTGCGCGATCTGCCGAAGAGCACGCTGAGCGTCGATATCGAGCACGATTTTGAGCCGGAGTACCAGCCGCTCAAGGGAAAGGAAGACATCATCGCAGACCTGCGCAAGGCCGCGAAGGGCTCCGGCCGCATCTATCTCGCGACTGACCCGGACCGCGAGGGCGAAGCCATCTCGTGGCATTTGAAATATCTGCTGAACATTCCGGATAACGAGACATACCGCGTGACCTTCAACGAGATCACACGCAACGTCGTGCAGGAATCCATCCAGCACCCGCGTCCCATCGACCAGAATCTCGTCGACGCGCAGCAGGCGCGCCGCGTGCTCGACCGCATTGTCGGCTATCAGCTCAGCCCCCTGCTCTGGAAAAAGATCCGCAAGGGCCTGTCCGCCGGACGCGTGCAGTCTGTCGCGACCCGTCTGGTCGTCGACCGCGAGAACGAGATCCGGGCCTTTGTCCCGCAGGAATACTGGACGCTGGATGTAAATCTGAGCCGCGCCGGCAAGCCCGGCAGCTTCACCGCGCACTACTACGGCGACCCGCAGAAGCGCGAGCTGACGAGCGAGCAGGATGTGCAGTCCGTTCTGGACGCGCTGGAGGGCCAGCCGTTTTCCGTGACCGGCGTGAAGAAATCGGAGAAAAAGCGCACCCCCGCGCCGCCCTTTATCACCTCGACGCTCCAGCAGGAGGCATCGCGCAAGCTCAACATGACCCCGCGCCGCACGATGATGATCGCACAGCAGCTTTACGAGGGCGTGGAGATCTCCGGCGAGGGCTCCGTCGGCCTGATTACTTACATGCGTACCGACTCGCTGCGCATTTCCGAAGAGGCGCTGGCCGCCGCAGGCGATGTGATCCGCAGCCGCTACGGCGCAGCCTATTACGCCGAACCCCGCCGCTATAAGCCGAAATCCGGCGCGCAGGACGCGCACGAGGCCATCCGCCCGTCAAATGTCGCGCTCTATCCCGAGGCGGTTGAGCATGATCTGACCAAGGAGCAGTACCGGCTCTATAAGCTCATCTGGAGCCGCTTCATCGCGTCGCAGATGACCAATGCGCTGTACGACGTGACGGCGATCGAGGCCGCCTGCGGCAGCCATGTCTTCCGCGCGACCCACCAGAGCATGAAATTCTCCGGCTTTACCGCCATTTATGAGGAAGGCCGCGACGACGAGCAGGAAAAGCTCGATTCCCCGCTGCCCGACCTTGCCCCCGGCGAGGCGCTCACGGCCTCCGGCTTTGACAAGCAGCAGCACTTCACCCAGCCGCCCGCACGCTATACGGAGGCGTCTTTAGTGCGCGCGATGGAGGAAAAGGGCGTCGGCCGTCCGTCGACCTACGCGGCGATCATCGCCACGATCCAGGATCGCGAATACGTCATCAAGACCGACAAAAAACTCTCGCCGACGAAGCTCGGCGAGGTGGTCAACGGGCTGATGATGGACCGCTTCCCCAATATCATCAGCGTCGAATTCACCGCCGACATGGAAAAGCAGCTCGACCAGGTCGAGGCCGGACAGCGCCGCTGGAAGAGCGTGCTGGAGGAGTTCTACACCGGCTTCCATCAGGAAATGGTCGATGCGGAGGAGGCGCTGAAGGACACCCGCCTCAAGGTGCCGGATGAGGTCTCGGATGAAAAATGCGAGATCTGCGGCCGGAACCTTGTCGTGAAAACGAGCCGCTTCGGCAAATTCCTCGCCTGCCCCGGCTACCCGGAGTGCAAGTTTACAAAGCCGATTACGGAAAAAATGCCGGGCCGCTGTCCGAAGTGCGGCAGCGCGATTTTAAAGCGCAAGAGTAAGCGCGGCTACGCCTATTACGCGTGTGAGCGCGGCGCGGCCTGCGGCTTTATGACGTGGGACGTGCCGACGGATCAGGATTGCCCGGTCTGCGGCCAGACGATGTTCAAGCGCTCCGGCAAGGGCGCAATGAAGCCGTTCTGCGCGAATCCCGAGTGCTCGAACTTCCTGCCGGAGGACAAGCGCGGCTACCGCCGCAAGTCCACAGCCTCCGGCGAGGCCGCGACTGCGGAATCCAACGCAGAGGCTGCTGCCGAAGCTGCGCAGAAGCAGGCGGAGGAGAAAAAGGCCGCGAAAAAAACGGCGGCCAAAAAGCCCGCCGAAAAGGCGGCTGCAAAGAAGCCTGCCGCGAAGAAGGCAGCGGCAAAAAAGCCCGCGGCCAAGAAGCCGGCTGCGAAAAAGGCCGCCAAAAAGACCGAGCCGGAAGACGATCTTCCGTTCTGATACAGAGATAGAAAGGACGCCCCAATATGCTGGAAGTGAAAGTGATCGGCGCGGGTCTTGCGGGCTGCGAGGCCGCGTGGCAGCTGGCCGAGCGCGGCATTCATGTGACGCTGACCGAGATGAAGCCGCAGAAAATGACGCCCGCACACCACTGCGCGGATTTTGCCGAGCTCGTATGCTCCAACTCCCTGCGCGGCGACCGGCTGGAAAACGCCGTTGGCCTTTTGAAAGAAGAGCTGCGGCGGCTGCACAGCCTGATCCTGACCTGCGCGGAGGCAAACCGCGTCGAGGCGGGCGGCGCATTGGCCGTCGATCGCTACGGCTTTTCCGGCATGGTGACGGAAAAAATCAAGTCGCACCCCAACATCACCGTCGTGGAGGCGGAGGAAACCGAGGTCCCGGCAGGCCCGGTCATCATTGCGACCGGTCCCCTGACCTCCGACGCGATGAGCGCTGCGATCCAGCGCTATTTCGGCGGGCAGGAGTATATGAGCTTCTTTGACGCCGCCGCGCCGCTCGTGACCTTCTCCTCCATCGACATGGACAAGGCATGGTTCGCATCCCGGTACGACCGTGGAGATGCGGATTATGTCAACTGTGCGATGGAGAAGGACGAATATCTTGCCTTTGTCGACGCGCTCAAATCGGCGGAGGAAGCGCCGGTGCACGGCTTTGAGGACAAGCACGTATTCGAGGGCTGTATGCCCGTCGAGGTCATGGCCCGGCGCGGCATCGATACCCTGCGCTACGGCCCGTTGAAGCCCGTGGGCCTCAAAGATCCGAAGACGGGCCGTGAGCCCTATGCCGTCGTGCAGCTGCGAAAGGACAACGCCGCAGGCTCCGTCTATAACATCGTCGGCTTCCAGACCCATCTGAAATTCGCGGAGCAGAAGCGCGTGTTTTCCATGATTCCCGCGCTGCACGACGCGGAATTCGTCCGCTACGGCGTGATGCACCGCAACACCTTCCTCGATTCCCCTCGCCTGCTTGACCGGTACTATGCCGATAGGCAGAACCCGCTGGTCGCGTTTGCAGGTCAGATGACGGGCGTGGAGGGCTATGTCGAATCGACGGCCTCCGGTTATCTTGCGGGTGTCAGCATGGCGGCAAAGCTCAAGGGCGAGCCGCTTCCCGATTTCCCGCGCGAAACAGCCATCGGCGCGCTGGCGGCGTACATTTCGGATACGAGCGTCGGCTCGTTCCAGCCGATGAACGTCAACTTCGGCATTCTGACGCCGCTTGACCGCCGCGTCAAGGGAAAGGCCAATAAAAATCTCGCCATCGCGCAGCGGTCGCTTGCGCTTATCGATCAAATGACAGGGCAGGAGGAAGCAACATGAGAATTCTGGTAGACGCCATGGGCGGCGACAACGCCCCTGGATCAGATCGCGCTCGGTGCGATCCAGGCGGCGAAGGACTTCGGCTGCGAGGTCGTGCTGGTCGGACGCGGCGAGGCGATCCTGCGTGCGCTGAAGGATCAGGGCATCGAAACGCTTCCCAAGGGCGTGGAGATCGCCAACGCGGACGACGTCGTGGATATGCACGACGATCCGGCGACGGTCGTAAAAAAGAAAAAGGATTCCAGCATGGTCGTGGGCCTGAATATGCTGAAGGAGGGCGGCGGAGACGCGTTCGTCTCCGCAGGCTCGACCGGCGCGCTGCTCTCCGCCGCGACGCTGACCGTCCGGCGCGTCAAGGGCATCCGCCGCGCCGCCATGGCGCCGCAGATCCCGACGAAGACCGGCCGGGAGTGCGTCCTCATCGACTGCGGCGCAACGGCCGACTGCACGCCGGAGTTTCTGCTGCAATTTGCGTTCATGGGCTCGTATTACGCGGAAAAGGTCCTCGGGATCGAAAACCCGCGCGTCGCGCTTTTGAACATCGGTGCAGAGGATTCCAAGGGCGGCGAGCTGCAAAAGGCCGTCTATCCGCTCCTGAAGCAGGCAGGCGAGGCCGGGGCGATCAACTTTACCGGCAACATTGAGGCGCGCGACGTGCCGCTGGGCGGCGCGGACGTGGTCGTGGCCGACGGCTTCTCGGGCAATATCCTGCTCAAGGGCATTGAGGGCACGGCGCTGTTCATGGCCTCCATGATGAAGGATATGTTCAAGAAAAACGTACTGACCAAGCTGGCGGCGCTTTTGTGCATGGACGGCGTGAAGGCGTTCAAGAAAAAGATGGACTACCGCGAGACGGGCGGCACGGCCCTCATCGGCCTGAGTAAGCCCGTGATCAAGGCGCACGGCTCGTCCGACGCTCTGGCCATCCGCAACGCCATCCGGCAGGGCATCGGCGCTGTCGAGGCGGACGTGGCCGCGACGCTGGCCGCAAATATGGACCATATGGTCATACCAAAGGAGTATCAACATGCTGAGTGAACTGGAAGCCGGGCTGGGCTACACGTTCCGGGACAAGAGCATTCTCGAAAACGCGCTGACACACAGCTCCTATGCCAATGAAAACCGCGAGCGCGGTCTGCGCGACAACGAACGGCTGGAATTTTTAGGCGACTCGATTCTGGGCTTCGTCGTGGCGGACTATCTGTACCGGAGCTTTCCGGACAGGCCGGAGGGCGAGCTGACGCGCATCCGCGCCGATCTTGTCTGTGAGAAAAATCTGGCCCGCGCGGCGGGCACGATCAGCCTCGGCAGCTTCCTGCTGCTCGGCCACGGCGAGGAGCACGGCGGCGGCCGCAAGCGCGATTCCATCGTCTCCGACGCCATGGAGTCCGTGATCGCGGCCAGCTACATGGACGGCGGCTTCTCTGCCGCAAAGGAGATCATCGACCGCCTGATCCTCTGCGACGTTCCGGCAGGCAAGCCGCATAATTTCGACTATAAGACCGCGCTGCAGGAGCTGGTGCAGCGGAAAAAGGATCAGGTGCTCTGCTATGAGCTGATCGGCGAATCCGGCCCGGATCACGACAAGAAATTCGAGGTCGAGGTTCTGCTCAACGGCAAGCCCTGCGGCAAGGGCAGCGGCAGCAGCAAAAAGCGCGCCGAACAGGCCGCAGCCGCAGCCGCCATCGACGCGCTGTTCCCCGGCGAGCTGTGACAGGATAAAATAAAAAGGGGCTGCTTCCGAGCAGCCCCTTTTCATGCGCCGATTTTCTTTTTCAGCTCTGCGATTTGTTCACTGTGCATACGGATAAGCGACTTCAGGAAAGAAACCTCGTCTTCCAGCTCTTCTACACGGTTCTTAGGTGCAAGCGTTTCCAGAAGAACCTGCTGCCCTTCTGCAAGCTTATTGAGCTTTGGGCCGATGTCGCTTTCCACAATGACCTTGAACATATGGGCAATTTCCTGATAATCCCGGTCTTCGAGCATAGTCGTCACACCCCATTTCTGTACTGACTTTCATTATAACGGACTGAAACAGTATGTCAAGCCTTCACACGATCTCGATCTGGCACATTTTCATCGCATTCAGCGCTGTTTCGTGGCTCTCCGGGGTCACGCCTGCGCAGCAGTCCGCACGGACGAAAAGCGGAACCTCCGGCAGCGCGCCCTTTGTCATCATCGCGTTCGTAATGACGCAGATATCGGTGCAGAGGCCGATGAATTCAACACGTTCCAGCTCCGGAAGACCCTTGAGATGGTCGATCAGGGCCGTGGAGCCGAAGCCGGGCTTGTCAAAGACCGGCGCGTCCAGAACCGGCAGCGCCGCGTCGATCTGCCAGCCCGCCGTTCCCTCCATGCAGTGCGGGACCGGAAGCTTCCGGCCCTCCTGCGTGGACAGGTAATCCGCATGGTGCGTATCGCGCGTGAAGACGACCGTTTCCCCGTCCTCCCGCGCTTTTTTCAGCCGCGCCGCGACCTTCGGCACGATCGAAACGGCCTCCTTCGTCCCCAGCGCGCCGTCAATAAAATCCTTCTGCATATCGATAATGGCGAGAACCTTCATAAACCAAGCCTCCTATTCCAGTTCAGTATAACACATACAGCCGAATTTGCACAGAAATTTCTTGACAGATTCAGGAGTCCGCGCTATACTTGTGATACTTAAAAATTTTTAATTAAAATTTTTTATGCAACGAAAGGAGCCGCCATGCTGCTTCAGACCATTGAGGCGCTGTTCCGCAAATACCGCCTGTTCTGCTATCAGAAGCTGTTTGCCGCCGTGCGGGAAAAGCCAGGCAGTCTCAGCGCGACGGAAGCCTTTTCCGCGGATATCATTCATCTGCTCGGAAGCCCGACGATCTCCCAGTTTGCCGAAACCATCGGCATTTCCCAGCCGAACGCGACCTATAAGGTCAATCAGCTTGTGTCAAAGGGGTATCTGAACAAAACGGTGCAGGCGCACGACCGGCGCGAGATCGTGCTGACGACCTCGGAGAAGTTTTCCGGTTATTTTGATGAAAATGAAGAAGAAATGCAGAAAAAGGTCGCTGCGCTCTCCGCGCAGTTCACGCCCGAGGAGCTTTGCAGCGCAGAACGCGTGCTGCTGGCGCTCGGTACGCTTCTGTAACGAAGGAGGACACTATGGATATTTTCGAAAAATGCAATCAGCGCTATATTCAGGATGAGGTCCGGGATCTGGGCATCTATCCCTATTTCCACGCGCTCGAATCCCGGCAGGATACCGAGGTCATTATGGAGGGCAAGCGCCGCATCATGCTCGGCTCCAACAACTATCTCGGCCTGACGACGAACGAAGCAGTCGTCAAAGCCGGTATGCACGCCTATGAGACGCTCGGCTCCGGCTGCTCCGGCTCCCGTTTCCTCAACGGGACGCTGAAGCTCCATCTGGAGCTGGAGGACGAGCTGGCGAAGTTCCTGCGCAAGGACGCCGTCGTGACCTTCTCGACGGGCTTCCAGTCGAACCTCGGCATCATCAGCTCGATCGTCGGTATGCACGACTACGTCATCATGGACCGTGAGAACCATGCCAGCCTCTATGACGGCTGCAAGCTGTCCTACGGCAAGATGCTGCGCTACCAGCACAACGATATGGCAGACCTTGAAAAGAAGCTCCAGAAGGTGCCGGAGACGGCGGGCTGCCTGATCGTGACCGACGGCGTGTTCTCCATGGGCGGCGACATTGCCAACCTGCCGAGATCTGCGCGCTGGCGCAGAAATACGGCGCGCGCGTCATGGTGGACGACGCGCACGGCCTCGGCGTCATCGGCGAGGGGGGCCGCGGCACAGCCAGCTATTATGGCCTTGAAGACCATGTCGATATCTACATGGGCACGTTCTCCAAGTCGCTCGCCTCGCTCGGCGGCTATATGGCAGCCAGCAGCCGCGTGGCCGACTTTGTGCGCCACAGCTCCCGCCCGTTCATCTTCTCCGCGTCCATCCCGCCCGCGAACGCCGCTGCGGCGCTTGCCGCGCTCCGCGAGCTGGAAGCGCACCCGGAGCTGGTGACGAAGCTGCAGGAAAATGCGCTTTATATGCGCGGTCTTCTGAACGAGCGGAACATCAAAATGCGCCCGTCTAACGGCGATTGCATTCCCATCATCCCGATCTATACCTACGAGCCGATCCCGACGCTCACCATCGCGAAGGAGCTGTATGAGCGCGGGGTCTACGTCAATTCCTCCCTGCCGCCCGCGGCGGCCCCGCATGAGTGCCTGCTGCGCACCAGCCTGATGGCCACGCACACGCACGCGCTGATCGACGAAGCTGTAGGCGTGATCGCCGATGTTTTAAGGGGTATGACCTGTGACACCCGTAAAAGGTTTGCGTCATCACCGGCGGCACGTCCGGCATCGGCCTGTGCACGGCGCAGGCGATGCTTGAAAAAAGGGCTACACGGTCTATGAGCTGTCCAGACGAGCCGAGGGCGCGCCCGGCATGAAGCACATCATGGCCGACATCACAAAGGAAGAGACGCTGGCCGCAGCCGTGCAGGAAATTTTAAAGCAGGAAGACCACATTGACGTGCTCATCAATAACGCGGGCTTCGGCATTTCCGGCGCGGTCGAATTCACGAAGACGGAGGACGCGCAGCACCAGTTGGACGTGAACTTCTTCGGTATGGTGCGCATGAACCGGCAGGTGCTGCCGGTGATGCGACGGCAGTGCCATGGCCGCATTGTGAACCTGAGCTCCGTCGCAGGCGCGATCCCCATCCCGTTCCAGACCTATTATTCGGCCAGCAAGGCCGCCATCAACTCCTATACCATGGCGCTT
>VOFG01000207.1_pt1 | contig 25936 bp, 20 predicted proteins | sample 5384171 | NCBI WGS metagenome assembly VOFG01 (sample SAMN12384726, study PRJNA508395) | human gut metagenome | isolation source: healthy gut F | host: Homo sapiens | reverse complement strand
GCCGGCTAATGCCTGTAATACTTCTAGTTCCATTTTAAAGTAAGCGTCCTCATTCTAGTTTTTGCACATTTCCGCATATTCATCTCCCATTTTCAGTCTCTGCCTCAACACTCAAGTTTCTTCTTTTCATCTGTGAGTCTTTCTCAGCCTGAGTGCCCACCCTATGCTGAAACGCTTGTCTTCAAAAAATTTCCAAAGAGGACATCTTCATTATCCCCTGCGTTGAAAGTTCAATCTGTGCCTGATATTCCTCCGATATGGAACTAACATATCAAAATTCCTGAGCTTTAACTCCGACTTCAATCCCTGATTGCTTAAAGGAACCCTGAATATCATAATTGGCTTCTTTCACCCATGATCTTGATGTGATCCACCGGGAAGAATCTGGTCTTATGCTTTTTGAGCACTCCAGCATTTTTCATTAGTGGAATGCGGAATCAAACCCGCCGCTGTTTCATTTTGCTTCATAATCTCTGTGTTCGATTCTCTTGCCGCTGTTATATTAAGCCTCAAAGGGCCTCCATTATCGGCGTAGTAATTCTTCACACTGTCAGCCATTCCAAAAAACATGTGTCCATTCCGTGTATCAAAGTTGAACGCACCTTTCGTATTCTGTAATTCGTATTTATCATACCAACTGAAATTCCCGGAATTTTTTCACGATATCCCAAGCTGCATTGCCTGCAGTCTCCAACACGGCTCCCGGCCCATAGCACCCCCATCCGATTTTTGCCACAAGTTTTCAAAGGTCGGGTTCTGTAATAGTCAGCAAAGCCAAAAATACCCGCAGTGATGTTGTTGATGATATACTGATCTTTGAAGTTTTCTTTCCGCCCCAACTCGGAATCAGCAAACATGCAGTATTTTGTTGCGCCTTCATAATCGCCTTCCGCGCCAACTCCACAGCATCCAGAATCGCCGTCGGATTATCGCCAATCAAAGACTTTTCGTATTTTTTCAAGGCGTCTTTGATCATCTTCAGCCCCTAATATTGGCAGATTCGCTATTGCTCTCATCGATCGAATTGCCGTTCTGCATTCGTATCAGTCGAAATAGCATTCTCTGTGTTAACAGGCGCAGCCATTACCGAGCCGTATAATCTCCGTTATACAGCTTCGCCAGTTGCTTATCCACGGTTTCAAAGCCCGCAGCGCTGTATGCTGTACTTTCGCCCGGCTTCCAGCTCCTGCGTGATCGTCGAAAAAGCCCGCACGGCGCCTCCGACCTTGCTGCCAGTCATGCGCAAGCCCAGCGTTGAGTTGACGTGTTTCATTTCAGACAAAATCTGCTGAAAAAAGTGCTCGTATTCCGTTTTAGACAGCTCTGCCGACTGTGTCCGCAGCCAGCCGGCGTCAGCTGAATTTTTCCTATTCTGCCACCTCAGCTTTCCAGATTCAAATCTTCAAATTTTGTAGATGTTGATCTCAGAATCGATCGTCTGTCTATATCGCTCGATGTGGCGCCTGATTCTCCACCCATGATGCCTTTTTCCTGCCCGTTGAAATCAGTTCTGCAAGCTTTCTCCATAAAATCCTCGAATGGCACGCCCCGCGCCTCCGTGAATACGCGTTGCAGAAATCACGGCAGCGATTGCTTTATCCATCCGGGAATCTATTGGCTATCGTTTTCCGTTTGCTCAAGGGTCTCCATCGCTGTTTTTTACCGCGCTCAAAATAGCCGCAGCTGTGCTCCTAAAATATAAATACGCTTTTTTTGATGTTCGCGATCCATTCGTCGATCTCTGTCTTTTCAGCGCAGCACCAGTCGTAATGCGACGAAATTTGATTCAAGCTCCGCCGCCTCCCTTGAATCGTATCGTTAGCCTGTTCGCATACCAGCGTCATATTCCAGGATCGACATGGGATCAATATAAATTCTCGCAAAGTTACCTCCCCTCTTAAAACGAGCTGTTCAGCGCGACGCCATCTTGGCGTCCATCATAAACTCGAGGCGGTGGAGTCCACATAGGCACGGAACTCCTCAATCATCGCCGCGACCTCTTTGCTTTCTGCGCGCGCAGCTGCATCCCTTGGATATATAGGTTTGGCTGGCCTGCCTCCCAAGAAGCGTCGATCCGCCCGGATCAGGGCTTCGAGCCATTCAGGCGCTCCAATTCCGCAGTTTTCGCATTCAGAACGACAGAGCTGGCTCGCAGCGCATCAATATCCGCAGAAAAAATCGCCATTACTGCTCACCTCCACCTTGCGCCGCCGCGCCCACTGCCTGTGCAAGCTCGGCGTCGATCCGCTGATAGCGGCGAACCGTTTTTCGGATAAACTCGGACGCTTCGCGCATTTCCTCAATCAGCTTATCGGCCTCCTGTCTGGTCTGAGCGGCCTTTTCCGAGATGGCTGAAGCCGTCCGGCCATGCCCCTCCTGCGCACGCGCCTCCAGATTGTTCAGTGTTTTTTTCACATATTCCAGCTTTTGAATGGTCATGGTAAGCCTTTGGATGTCCAATCTTGCTGCCAGCTCGTCGATCGTGATCCGGCCGTTTGCATCATGATAAGCCACGGTCACCCCCTTTACCAGCGCAGCAGCCTCGTCCAGGAAGCTTTTGCGCGGAACGGTCTCCACCCGACCGGTGCTCCGCTCATGATAGAGCACGCCGTTCGACTCGACATAGGTTTTCACCTCGGCGTGCTCGCCGACCTGCGTACACTTGAACGCAAAATAACGCGTCAAGCCCTCGCGCGGCACATCCGCGACCTCCTCAACCAGCGCAGTCGTAATCGGCCGGCAGCAGCTCGACGAGCTTTCGATTCCAAGCCGGTCGATCTGCCGGACAGCAGCTTGCCCTCCTGACCGACGACCATGGTGATCGCCCCGTCGTGAAAATGGAACTTCATCACCCGAACCGTGTTCGGCTTTCCGAAGGTTCAGATGTCGATCGACGTCTCCAGCTCTCCAAAAAAGATCGGCCTCAGAAGCCCCTCGACCTCGGCGGAGATCGTCACCGTTCCGCTGAAATCCTCCTCCAAAATTCCGCGTTTGACCAGCGCCGCACCGGTCTCCCGTTCAAACAGCGGATAGTTCTGCCCGATGTCCTCCATCGCGGCAACGTATGCATAGTCTATGTAACGTGCCTGAAGCCGTGTACCAAGATCATACAGCTCCTCCGGAGACAATATCACTTCTTTTTGCATCTTGTTTGACTCCTTCAATCATCATTCGGCAAGATCGATTTTTGCGGCAAGGCTTGCGTCAAACGCCTCATACTGGTCGGCAAACCGCTCAAGCAGCCCGGCAAACTCGTCGACAAACGCATGGATCGCGCGGAATTCCCCGAGCACCAGCAGCAGTTTCGCCGCAAACGCACGCTCTGCATCTCCGCGCCACGCGCCGTCCGTCGCGTATACCAGCTCCGCGATGCGATCCATGCAGGCCTCCGAATCCGCGCCGAGCGCGCGAAGCTGAGCGGCCGTGCCGTGCAGCTGAGTCGGTTCCACATCAATTTTCACTGCCTTTCCTCCTTTTCTAACACCGCTTTCAAACGCTGCCCGCAGCGTCTCAAAGCGGTGGATACGCAGCGGCAGGAGGCCGCCGCGTATCCCTGCCTGCGTCGATCAACCGCCGAAGCTGTTCATCGTCGCCTGAAGGCTCTGGTCGGTCTCCTGAAGCTTCAGCGCCGCCGTGTCCATCAGCTTGGCGTACTCCTCGAGCATCTGGGAGAAATTGGTGAATGTGGACTGCATACTCTCGTATTTTGCGAGGAACGCGGTCTGCGCGTCGCCCTTCCAGATCTCGTTAAGCCCCATGACCAGCGTGCGCATCTTGTTCATCGCCTCGTCATGCTGATCCTTATAGCTTCTCAGCTCGTTTGCCTTGCTCGTCAGAAGATCGGGTGTCACTTGAATCAATGCCATTGTTGTATTCCTACCTTTCGTTTGTTGTTTATTTGAACCCCTTATCGGGGGATCAAATCGAATTCTGCTGCTCCGTCAGGAGCGCGCGTGCTTCGGCAAGTGCTGTTTGCGCCTGCTCCAGCGCCGCAAGCGCCTCGTGCAGGCGTTCGCAAAAGCGACGTGCGGCCGCCCCCGTCCAGCTCAGCTCCAGCTCTGCCGCGTACTGTCTGACCGCGTATCCGACGCCGTCGGCCGTGTCGGCCGCGAGGCCGAGCCGCGTTTCATAGTGTACGAGCAGCTCGAGCGGCGTAATATCGTTCACTTTATCCGCTCCTTTGTGAAGATCAGCTCGTCGCCGTTCCAGACGCCGGCCTCCTCGGCCGTTTCCGTCTCGCGCAGCGTCCGGCCGAGCCGGGCGCAGAACAGCGCCGTCCCTTCCGCCGGAAGCCCAGGCCAATCGCGCTGTCCGTTCAGCGCCTCCATCATGTCGGCCTTCAGCTTGCCCACAGCCAGGCCGAGCGGGATTTCCAGATCATAGGAAAAGCGCTTTTCGCTGTCCGTCACTGAGATCATGATCGTTTTCATGGCGTTCCTCCGTATAAAATCCTCCGCAATGCGCCGCGCAGCGCATCGGGGGAATATGTGCGCAGCAGCAGCCGGTCGTCCTCCGTCAGCCGCAGCTCCGCCGCGTGTGTGTCATCATAGCTCACAAGACAATTTTTGGTTGGAAAATAGCAGCCGTCCCGGCGGACGAGCAGACGCAGCGCCAGAAGCCGATTGGCGCGCGTCAGCAGCCCGCGGACGAACTGCGCCGTCTGCGGCGCGCCAACCGCCTCGAAGAGCAGGCGCTTCCGCGCCTCGTCCTCCTGAAACGACGCAAGCCGCTCCTGAATGCCCCGCGCCTCGCGCAGGGGAAGCGCCGTCTCGACCGGGTCGAGCGGCGGCGGAAGACGGCCGCACAGACGCCGTTCGGTCTCCCGCGCGGCGCACAGCGCCAGCCGATAGCAGTCGGTTTCCGGCCGCGTCACGACCGCCCAACGTTCGCCGCTCCCCAGATAGTAGGTCGTCTCGTGTTTTCCGGCGCTTGTTCCGGTGTGCACCAGAACGCGCTCCGGCTTGCTCAGGCGCTCCATCAGCTGCCGCAGCTCCGGCCGCAGACGCAGCGTACCGTTCAGCTCAAAGTCCAGCAGTCCCCGCCGCTCCATGCGCTCTGCAGCGCAGACAACGCGGTGCGGTACGTCGCTCTGCCATGCGCGCAGGGTCTTTCCGTCAACGGCAAAGAGCCAGCTCTGCCCCAGCATTCCGGCCAGCGTACAAAGCTCCTCGGCAGTCAGAAGCACGCTGTACTCCTCGCGCGTCTTCATATCTCCCGCGCTCCCTCCGTCAGGTCGGCGACCCGCTCGACGTCAAGCACCTCCGCAACGCCGCCCGTGACCGCCGCGACGTTGATCGGCAGCACGGCATCTGCCTGCTCCGCAAGCAGCCGAATCAGGCGGTTGCAGCGCTCTGCCTCCTCTGAGGCGGCAACGCCCTCCGTCTGTGCTCCGGACACGGCGCAGCCCACGGCCGTGCCGACGGACGACAGCCCGGCGGTCATACGCTCAAGCATCCGGCTCATGGCGCGCTCCTGCTGCTCGTATTCCTGCGGCACGGACAGCAAAAGGCGCTTCAATTCCTCCAGAAGCGTGTTCGCACGCATCATCCGCTCCAAAGCGTGCCCAACGGCCTCCGTCAGCTGCCGGTGCTGTCCGAGCGCACATAGCCCCGGCTCCTCACGCAGCTCCTCTGCCGTCATGCGCAGCCCGTTTGAGGCATCGTCCAGCTCCGACGCGAGCGCCGCGAGCCGTCCGCCAAGGCGTTCCAGCTCCGCAATATCCGCGATCATTCTGTCTCCGTCCCTTCTTCAAACGGCTTCACGCGCAGGCAGCTGCCTTGATCGAACAGGAGGCCGTCACCCTCCTCAACCGCCAGCTCCTTCTCCGTGTATTTCAGCTCATTGCGGAAGAAGCCGTATTGCGCCGGCGTCCCGCCGAGGCATAGTCCCTTCTGATTGCCCACGATGACGCGCGTCAGGCTCTCAATCTCGTTATATTTCGCGATGTCGGCCATTCGTCCGGCCGCCAGTACCATGACGCCGAGCTTCTGCGCCAGACGGCAGACGCGCTCCATCGCATTCCGCGAGGTGTCGGAGACCGTGTCGACGAATTCCTTCAGATCATCGATCAGGATGCACAGCATCGGATAGGCCGCGAGGAGCGCGTCCTCATCAAAGGTGTCCCCCGCTTCTCTCCGCGCCTGATTCTGCGCTCGCTTGCGGACGTTCAGCTCCTCGACCAGCTCGTCGAACAGCTCCGTCGCGGCATTTTCGCCGTCAACCTGCACATAGCGTGTCGCCCTTTCCTTCAGCTCCGCCAGCGCACCGCCCCTGCCGTCGAGGACATACAGCCTCGTCTGTGGGTAGCACGCCGCGACCAGCGCGCCCAGATTCTTCAGCATCCGGCTTTTCCCGCTGCGGATCGCGCCGGAGATCAGCATGGAATACTGCTCCGCAAGGTCGATGTACACCGTCTGGATATGCTCCCGGTCGATGCCGACCGGCAGCCGCGTGCGAACGGTGTAGGCCTGCGCCATCTGCCGCACGGAGACATGCTCCGGCATGACCGGGATCGGCCGCGCACACGGCCCGCTCCAGCATGCCGCCTGACGCGCAATCGTCTCGCACAGACGCAGGGTGCGCTCTGATCCGTCTCGCCGCCGGTCGGCAGCGCCGCCTGAAACGCGACGGGCGGTTTTCCCTTGAAGAAGGCGCGCCCGGCGTTCCTGGGAAGCGCGCCGCCGTCGATGCGCCCGACAAGCCCGGCGTAATCGCCCTTGTCCGTCAGCTCAAACGCGATCGCACTGCGCACGTTCTGCTGCACCTTATAGCGCACACCGGTCGCGCTGTTGGCCGTGTAGATCAGATAGATGCCATAGGTCGCGCCGTCCCGGGCGAGCATGGCCAGCAGCTCTTCGGAATCCGGATACTGTCCGAACAGCGGAACGATGTTGTCGATCAGCAGCACGATCGCGGGCAGCCGCGCGGAAACCGTCTCGCGGTAAGCAGCAAGCGAGCCGACCGCATTTTTCAGGAAAACGCGCTTACGCTCCTCGATCTCCTGCCGCAGCAGCTGCTCGAGCTTTCTGAGCTTTTCGTCCTCGCCGTCGAGCACAACACCGCCGACATGCGGCAGCCCGGAAAATACGCTCATCCCCCAGCCGCCGAAGTCAAGGATATACAAATTGACGTCCTCGGGTGTATAATACGTTCCGAAGGCCAGCGCCAGCTCCTTGAGCAGCGTCGTCTTGCCCGTTCCGGGCGCGCCGAAAAAACCGCAGTGTCCGTTCGCCGCGAGGTCAAGCAGCTGCACGCCCTGCCTCTGCTCCCTCGGCGCGTCATACATGCCGATCGGAACGGTCAGCCAGTGCGGACGCGCGCCCCACTGCGTGCCGTCGAAGCCACCCGGCACACCAAGCTGCTCGAGCGTGAGTTCTTCCGGAAGCTCCGGCAGCCACGGACCGCGCGGCGATTCGATGCCGTGCTCCGAGGCGACGGCGCAGATATGCCGCACCACGGCCGTCAGCTCGTCCTGCTCGGATTTGCTGCGTTTCTTTTCTGCCTGCGCCGGCTTGACGCGGCGGCCGTTCAGCTCCACGATGCGCACCGCGTTTGCGCCGGTCTGCTCGCTGCGCGCCGCACCATAATAGGGTGCGCCGCTCCAATAGGTCTGAAAAATATCGAAATACTCGTCCTCACCCACGCGGATGTAGCACCGTCCGGCCTGCGTCAGCCGCGCGGCATCCGGCCGCTTGATCATCTCGCGGCTGTCGCCGATGTTCTGCACCTTGAGGCACAGGCGGAAGCGGGCGTTGCTCTGGATCTGCTCGTCGACCACGCCGCCGGGCTTCTGCGTCGCAAGCACCAGATGAACGCCGAGGCTTCGTCCGATGCGGGCGATGGCCACAAGCTCGGGCATAAACTCCGGCTCAGCCTTTTTCAGCACGGCAAACTCATCGGCAACGATCACAAGATCAGGCAGCAGCTCGTCGGCAATGCCCTCGCGATAGAGCCTGTGGTATTTGTCAATGTGATGCACGCCATATCGCTCAAAAATTCGCTGACGCCGCTCGTTCTCGCTCTTCAACGAGATCAGAGAACGGCCGATGTTCGCGCCGATGTTCGTGATCTTGCCGACGACATGCGGCAGCGGCTCGAGCAGGTTGGCCATGCCGCCGCCCTTATAGTCGATCAGAACGAAGCAAACATCGTGCGGATGAAAATTCATGGCCATCGATAGGATCCATGTTTGCAGCAGCTCGCTCTTGCCGAGCCGGTCGTACCGGCGACCAGGCCGTGCGGTCCGAATCGGTTCTCGTGAATATCCATGAAAAGGTTTTTCCCCGCACATCACTCCGATCGGCGCGGCGAGGCTTTTTATAGGGAACGGCGCTCTGCCAGCGGTCAAAAATGTTCAGCTCCTCCACCGTCCGCACGCCGTAGCCCTGCAAAAGCGTAACGCCGTCGGGCAGTGCCGCCGTCTTGGCGGCACGCTCGACCTCCACGGCGGACATTCTGCGCGCAAAAGCGGTCAAAATCCGCGTCGCTGACAGGCGCGTCCGGAGTAAAGTACTTTTTTTCTGTTTGCCTCGCGGCTATCAAACGCGCACGGACCGTAGTCAACATCGACGATATACCGGCAGTCGTGCGGCAGCAGATAAAGCTCGTCGAACAGAAACAGCGTCGTCACGCCCAACGCAGGGTCGTTTTGCAGCAGCTCTTCAAGGATCGGCTCGCGCTCGACCAATTCCTTTGTCCCGAGGAGCAGCAGATAGTGCGGTCCATGCGCGCAGCCGTCCCGCTGCGCGCTGCGGCGGCTTTTCAGCTCATCGTGCAGCATTTCGCACAGCGCGTGCGCGTCCTTCCGGTCAAAGGCAAGATAGCGGAACTGCCGGTGCTCATCCCAGACATGCGGCAGCCAGTGGAGCGCCTCCCAGAACGAGCGCTCCTCCTCGCCGAACAGCCCGACGATGCGGACATCCTCATAAAAATGGCTGACGGTCAGCTCTATCAGCATATTCCGCACGAGCCGCAGAACGCGCTGTCTCGCGCCGACAAGGCCGACCGTGGCATAGTTCTGCAAACTCAGGCGCGCCGGGACGCCGTCGACGATGCGCGTCTCCTCGACGATCTGCTCGGAAAGCTCCCGCACCTCGTCATCCTCCATCTGGAAGCCGTTGGCGTCCGCGCGGCTCTTCACGCTCACGCACAGATCCTCGTAGCCCATTCCGAGCCGCACGTCGAGAAAATCGCGGTCGCCGGGCGTCCGCTCCCAAAGGCTGCGCTTCAGACCGTAGAGAATGTTTCCGCACTCTGCCGGGCTTGGGTTTTCGCGGTTCAGGATCTCGCGCTGCACCTTGGCGACCGATTCGATGCGCGCCTTTTGATCCTCAATGTACGCGCCGTATCTCTCGCGGCGCTGCGCCTCATACTGTGCAAGGCTCTTCTTGCGCTTCTTATTCGCACCGCCCGAGGCCGCCGCGCTTGTGACCGGCGACACCATGCTTGCCGCGCGGGCGGCCAGCAGCGCCGGGGAGGCTGCCGTGGTCAGCATACTCGCCGCAAACATCGCGCCCGACCCGGCCAGCGAGGCGAACAATCCGCGCCCCTTCTCATATTTTTGCCCCTTGCTCGGAGGTGCGGCGAGGACGATGTCCTCATCGGGCAGCTGCTCCATCATACGCGGTGAGCGGCGATAGCGGAGGCGCGCCCGCTGTCCCTGCGCATGGAGCTGCGAGGCTCCCGACGTCTCCTCCGGTGCGCGGATGGTCAGCGCGTCTCCGACGTTAAAAAGTGCAGCTCGCCGTTCAAAAGCCGGATGCGCAGGCTCAGGATCGAGAGCACATCCCCGGACTTCATCTTAGCGATCTTCACGCGCTGACCGTTCAGATACAGGCCGTTCGTGCTGTTGCAGTCCTCGATGCGCGTGCTGCCCGCCTCATTTTTCAGCACAAAATGCGCCCCGGAGACAAACGGAAGCCGCAGGATCACATCGTTGGAATCCGCCCGGCCGAATTTCAGAATACAGTCATAGTCCAGCCTGATGGTCTGCTCGCTCTGCGCCGCCTCAGAGCAGATATAAAGCGCGGTGCGCGTCTGCCGGTCGAGCATGATTATCGTGTCCAGCGGGGCATTCTCCAAGCTGAAGTCATAGGCTTTCTTCGCCTGCACGCAGATGCCACTTGTCTTCCATTTGACGCTGATCTGCGCAGGCTTAAACTCCGCCAATTGAACGTGATCCTTCTTGTGCGAGCCGATCGTCAGCTCCTCCCCGGCTTCAGCTCCGCATAGAACAGCCGGTCTTCGTGCAATAAAACAACTGTCGCCGCCATAATTCTCCCGTTTACTCCGTGATTTCCATACAAATCAGCGTAATATTGTCTCTTCCTCCGGCCTGCAACGCGCCGCGCATCAGATTTTCCGCCAGCCCGCGCAGCGTTTCCGCGCGCGCGGAACAGCTCCTCGAGCCTCTGCAGCGGGAGCATATCCGTCAGGCCGTCGCTGCAGATCAGATAGCGGTCGCCGCAGCGATACCGCCCCGGCACGATCTGCGGCTCGAGCAGCATCTCCTCCTCAAAAATACCGAGGTGCTGCGTCAGCCGGAACTTTTTTCCATCCGGCGCGCTGCCGTGCGTCCGGATATAGTTCTCGCGCTCCGTGTGCTCGGCGGAAATTTTCACCAACCGGTTCTGACGAAAAATGAAAACCGCGCTGTCGCCGAGGCTGCAAAGCGTAAAGCCGGTTCGGTCGAAGCCGAGCATTGCCGCCGTCGTGCCCATTCGTCGGCCGCTTCGGCGCATTTCACCGCAGATCGCGCGGTTGGCAGATTGGCAGATTCGCTCCATCACACCGCCTCCAATCAACGGCACTTCGAAGAAGCAGCGTCTGGCAGTCTCGGCCGCCATACGCGAGGCGACCTCCCCGGCGCTGATGCCGCCCATGCCGTCAAAAACGCCGAACAGAAGCGGACGCGTCAGGCCGCTCGTCTGCTCCGCTGCGAAGGGGGCTTTCAAATCAGGAAGAGTCCGACCAAAAAACAGAAAATTATCCTCGTTTTTCTCGCGGACAAGCCCCCGATCCGTATGCAGACAGGCCACAATCTTCATGCTCTCTTTCCTCCGCTCGTCGTTCGATCGTCGAAGCAGTACAGCTCCTGCAGCTCCGGCGGGAATATTTCCAGAAAGCGCAGCAGCTCCGCCGTCTCCGTCTTTGAGAAAAGACAAACATCAGCGCCAAAAACGTTCCCCACGTCATTTTCCGCTGTCGCGTCTCAATATAGGCGACCGTAGAGCGCGCCACGCCGAGCAGCTGTGCCAGCTCCGCCTGTGAAAGGTGCAGCATGGTGCGCAGAACAGCCAGATTTTCCGTCATTTTTTCCATGCAGCGCGACCGCAGCGCCTCCCCGGCCATCTCGCAGCAGCTCTGCTTTTGTTGTCTTTTTTGTGACTTCCATATTGCTTCCTCTGATGGTTCATTTGCTTTGCGTAGAAGATTTCTTCTAACCGTCTGCACGAGATCTCCGCGTTTTCAAGGCATTGACCCAATTTTTGACCCCGAATTTTCAGGCGAACGCCCCACAAAGCTGCTCCAACTGCTCGCGCTTACGAGCAAAGGACGAATGAACGTAAGTATTCAGTGTGACCGCGGCGTTTGCATGGCCGAGCAGCTCGCTGAGCGTTTTCACGTCCACGTCCGATTCCACGCAGCGCGTGGCAAACGTGTGTCGGAGCGCGTGGAAATTGACCGGCGGCACGCCGGCACATTGCAGCACGCGGCGAAAGCGGTAATCAAAGGTGCGCGGACTGACAAACGAAGCACTGGCGGAGACGACAAACGCAGATTGCGTATGCTTGTGCAGCTCCGTCAACACCCGCAGGAGCTTGGACACAATGGGGATTTCCCGGCAGGAGGCGCGCGTTTTTGCCGTATCGAGCACGAGCGCAGAGCGCGCCCCATCGGCCGGAACACGCGCAATTGTATGCCGGACACGGAGCGTCGCCTCGTGAAAGTCAATGTCAGACCAGCGCAGTGCGCAGACCTCACCAATCCGCAGTCCGGCATATAGCGCCAGCAGTATACCGACCCCTGTTGGAGACGGATGTTCCGTCGCGTACGCTTCGATTTTTACCTGCACGGAACGCTCAAGCACGGCGGCTGCTGATTTTTTCAGCGCAGGTTTATGGACGGCGATCCGCGCCTCGGACATCAGCTCGGCCACATACGCGAAGCGCAGTGCAGATGAAATAACGACCGCCATCGCACGCACATAGGCGGGTGACAAGCCGCCCGCTCCGTCCAAACGACCATCCATGAGTTTCCGATTCAAAAAATCGTTAATGACGGCCGTGTTCAGCCGATCGAGCCGATATGCGCCGAGCCCGGGCGCAATGTGGCTGTCGATCAGATTTTGATACCGCTTCTGTGTTGCTCCCTTTAACCGGACACGATTTGACTGGAAGCCACAACTTCAGAACGGTCTCGAAGTGCGGCGCTGTTGGCGCACGCTCCGGTCTGCCTTGCGCCTTCGCCTGCGCAAGCTTTCCGCGCACCTCCGTATAGGTGCGCGCATAAACCGATGCATAACGCTTCGAGCCGTCCGCGCGCTCTCCGCACAAATAGCGTCCCTCCCACCGTCCGTCCTTCCGTTTTCGGATGTTTTCACCTTTTCTTGCCATAAATACCCTCCTTTTTTTTTGACCCCGCAAGCCGACCCCAAATTACTGTTGCCTGGCGTCTTTTGCGGCGCTCCTCCCGACCAAATAAAATGCTTTGCGATAAAATGTAGCAATTTGCATTGACAAAGCCGGAAATATATGGTATCTTTATAACATAAAGGGACGGTTAGAAGAAATCGTTCTACGCAAAAAACACTCGGATTCTGATAGAAACCGAGTGCTTTTTGCTCATGCGACCCATTCCCGCACCGCAGGGCACTGCGTAATGCTAGGGAACCACTGATTCAATCGCAAGAGCGGTCAGCGAGGGATTTTGTACCAAATTGAGGTTTGGAAATTGCAGGAATCCTTTACGTATTTCAAGATTTTCAAACTGACAAGTTGGGGCAAAAGACCCGCTGAGCGCCGCAGACGGTTTATTCAGAGGTTCCCTAGGATTATCCCTGATGCGTCGAGGAGTCCTGCTAAATATTGCGGAGCAAAGCATAACGACGTGAGATCTTATAAATTTTCTCGTGGCCGCATGATACAGTGCCTCCAAGTGGATGCTATGGCGGTGTCACTCCGCATCGTTTTTCGAACGTTTCGTTCCGAAAATTGCTCCGTTTTCCAACAAAACCTATCAGATTTGTCATTGCGAGGAGCGCAGCGACGTAGCAATCTTAAAGTTGAAGGCGTGGCATCCGTGGCGAAGCACGGGAGCACGAAGCAAAAAGGAATACTTATCACAAAAAACAGGAGATTTGCTGCATCGTTTCGCGTCCTCTCTCTCCATTTCAAGGTTCTGTTTCATTCCGTGCAACCATAGTTCGTTACGGAATGACAAATCGTTCCGTCAAAGATTGCCGCGTCGGGCGCACGCGCCCTCCTCGCAATGACAAATTTGGTAGGTTTTGCGAGAAAACGGAACAAATTCTGGAACGTAACGTTTGAAAGACGAGATGCGGGGCGACACCGCGCAAAAAATAGCCGCAAAAAATGAAAAACGTCCGTTTTCCAAATAAAAACACCCCGATCTTCGTGTCATTGCGAGGCCGCAGAGCGGCCGTGGCAATCTTAAAGTCGAAGGTATGGGCATCCCGTGGCGAAGCATGGGAGTACAAAACAAAAAGGAATCCCTACCACAAAAAACATGGATTCACTGCGTCGTTTTGCTTTCTCTTTCTTTATTTCAAGGTTCTGTTTCGTTACGCGCAATCATATTTCGTTTCGGGATGACAAATCGATTCGTTAAAGATTGCCGCGTCGGGCGTAAAATTGCGCCCTCCTCGCAATGACAGAATCGGTAGGCTCGATTGAAAACACGGAACGCAAAATTCAATCTTTGGAATCCGTAAAAACGTTTCTTATTTGTTGCCTGATTTTGACGGTTCCGGTCTTTTTTGACAGTCTGAAACGCCCCCGGGGCTCGGATGAGTCCCGGGGCGCTGCTGTGCGCCCGGTGAGCGCACGTTCTGTAGGGTGAAAGTCCCGAAGTCGCCCGGTAGCGGGAAGATTTAGCCAAAGGCAAGGGTGTCCGTCGTGAGGCGGAATCTGAAGAAAGCCGGATTTTAGGGGTTGAAAGGTCCCCTGATGGGCAAAAACTCTGGCCTGACGAACAGAAATCGCATACAAGGCCGTAAATGAGGGTGAGTTTGCAGCACAAAACAAAGCCCAATAGCTACACGGAATCATTTGCGGTAAATGCGGCAGGTAAAGAGGGAAAGAACGTGAGTACCCGGGGAGGTCTTGCCGACGCAAGGAAAAAAATGCGTAGTAACAACGAACGGCAAGAAGTCAGCAGAGGCCATAGTACTGGTGTTTTTTTTCCACTGGGAAGGCCGAACAATCGTTAGTCCCAAGTAGATTACAGAAGGAGGTCAACATGAAGAACGCAGAATATCAGGGCAACCTGAGCTGCCCGCAAAGAGCAAGTGCGGAACACGAAGGGTATGCGGGGAGCGCAGAGTGTTGGCGGTCAGGGCGCAAAGGAACAGGACGGTGCGGATCTGCTTGAAAGGATTCTGAGCAGGGAAAACCTGAACAGGGCCTACAAGCGGGTCAAGACCAACAAGGGAGCGCCGGGAATTGACGGGATGACCGTTGAGCAGGCGCTGCCCTGGTTGAGAGAACACCGGGAAGAACTTCTGGAGATGATACGGCAGGGGAAGTATAAGCCCCAGCCGGTGCGCCGGAAGGAAATTCCCGCCGGATGGCGGAGTGCGAAAGTTGGGAATCCCAACGGTCGTAGACCGAATCATCCAGCAGGCAATTGCACAGCAGCTAACACCGATCTACGAACCGTTATTCTCGGACAATAGCTTCGGCTACCGTCCGGGCAGAAGCGCCCAGATGGCGATTCTAAAGGTGAAGGAATATGCGGAGCGGGGATATACTCAGGCGGTGCTTGTGGACTTATCCAAATACTTCGATACCTTAAACCACGAATTGCTGATGAATCTTCTGCGAAAGAACATCCACGACAAACGGGTGATTGAACTGATCAAGCGGTATCTGAAAGCCGGAGTGATGGAAAACGGACTGCTGGTGAAAACGGAAGAGGGTTCTCCTCAGGGAGGCCCGCTCAGCCCACTGCTTGCAAACATCTACCTGAACGAATACGACAAGGAGATGGAAAGACGGGCGTACCGGTCATCCGCTATGCGGATGATATTGTAGTTCTGTCAAGGAGCAAGCGAGCGGCCGAGAGGCTTCTGGAAAGCACCCAACGGTATCTTGAGGGAAGACTGAAACTCAAGATGAACGTAGAAAAGAGCAGAGTTGTCAGCGTATTCTCGACCCGAAATTTTAAGTTTCTGGGCTTTGCGTTAGGGAAGGGGCGAAAGGACGTGTATGTCCGAGCCCACGCAAAGTCCTTTGAAGAAAGCCAAAGCAAAGCTGAAAGAGCTGACTTCCCGCAGTCAGGGCAGAAATGTCCGAGTGGTGATGCAGAGAGTAAAGGTCTACATCCGGGGCTGGCTTGGTTACTTCGGGATTGCGAGCATGAGGACAACAATGCAGAGATGGGATGAATGGCTGCGAAGAAGGTTTCGATGCTATATCTGGAAACAATGGAAGAGACCCGGAAAGAGAGCAAGGAGTCTCATTCAACTGGGTATACCGGAATGGCAGGCATGGGCAGTAAGCAATTGCCGGAAAGCCTACTGGCACATGGCTAAGAACGGCCATGTACAGCGGGCAATCTCGAAAGAAAGACTCGTACAGGCGGGATATTACAGCATCCTTGACCGGTACGAGTCTCTGCACTTATGCGATTGAACCGCCGTGTACCGAACGGTACGCACGGTGGTGTGAGAGGTCGGGGCTATTCAGACCCCTCCTACTCGATTATGCGGGAAATTGTGCGCGTCAGATTCTGCATGAGACGGCGCAGCGTGCATTCGCACGATGCGAGTGTGCGTAGCGCACGAGATTCTTGATTCAATATTTTAATCAAGAATCAGCATCAGGAAGCTTCAGCCGAACTTCGCAGCCGATGCTTACAGTCAGATTTTCAGCCGGGCTTCACGTCTGATTCTTTCGGCCAGAGCTTCCAGCCGGGCTTCGCAGCCGATGCGTTCGGCCAGAGCTTTCGCAGCCGAGGTTCACGGCCGAGATTTTCAGCCGAGTTTCCAAGCGACCATGGAATCGCCGTACTTGATCATTTCCTGAACCAGCGTGCCCAGTTCACCCTTGTCCTGATTGACATAGGCATAGGTCTGATGGAATAGGTGCGGCTGTTGCTGACGGCCGTGTCGCCGACCATGACCTGGAAGGTCACGGCCTTGCGCATCTCGGTGGAGGCCAGCCCGTCGAACACGACGGACTTCCGCGTACCGTAATCCTCAAAGTCGGCCGCCGCAAAGGTCTTGAGCACCTTGCCATCGGCATCCTTCACCACGACGCTCAGGTCGCTCAGGCTGCCGCCGTTTTTCAGATAGGTCGCCGGATCAAACACGAACTTCATCATGATCTTGCCCTCGAAGATCAGCGTGCAGCCGCTGACTGCGACGCTCGGGCTGTCGATCGTGCCGTCCGCGCGGTCGTTGCCGATCGCTGCGACGGTCGCCGTGCCGAAGGCCTTCTGCTCGTCCGTCAGCTCGGCGTTGACGAGGTTCTTCGTGTTGATGTTGAAGTAAACCTGCGCGGCGGAGGCGTAGTTCAGGAAGTCAACGAGCACGCGCTTATTGGCCGCCGTCGTGTTGGCCTTGGAGAGCGTGTTGTAGCAGTACTGCTTGACGCTGTAGCCGCTCTGCGTCGCGCCCTCGTAGGTCTTGCCGTCCTTCACGCCGTAGACCGTCGCGTCGACGTTGCTGCCGACCTCGGCCGCCGCGATGCCCGCGAACTTGAAGCCGTAGGCGTTGTAGCCGCTGTTGTAGTCGGTGACGTCGACCTTTGTGGTCTTCTTGCCGGTCACGTTGCCGTCGGCGTCGTAGACCGACTTCGTCACGGAGACGTAAACGGAATCATAGGTGTCAACGACTGCCTTCGGCACGTAGTACTTGATCGAGAAATCCGCCTCGAAGATGACCGTCTTGCCGAAGAACGTCAGGTTTTCATCCGTCAGCGAGCCGTCGGAAACGGTCGGGTTGGTCGTGTAATAAGTCGTGGAGGCCGCGCCCGCGCGGAAAAAGATAGCCGGTTTTATAGGTGGAGGAGGCGTAAGTCCGGAAATCATGTTTTTTGGAATAGTAGGCGAAGCAGCGGCTGCCGGTCGTGGTGGAGGTTAGCTGCCATGCACCGGCCTTTGCGGCGATCTTGAAGGTATCCTCTGCGGCGTCCGTGACCGCGCCGCCGGACGTGTTGTTCGCGCCGATCTTCAGATAGCCGGTCGTGCCGCGCACCGTGTAAGTGCCGTCGTTCTGCTTGGCGAACGTGAACACCAGCTCCGGCGCCGGATTTGTGACGGCGTTATCGGTCACGGTGACCGCTGCCGCGGCAAAACGGCCGTTTGCGAGCGTGGAGCTCATGGCGTAATCCATGTTCGGATTCACGATCAGATAGCTCCCGCTCCAGTCGTCCGGCGCTTCGGAGACGAGGCGGTAGACCGGGTCGCCGCCGTCTTTTCCATAGGCGTACAGCGCGTAGAGCGTGCAGTCCTCCGTCGGACGGAAGGCCGCCCCGGCGGTCAGGACGTCCGGCTTTTTGCGTGGTCGTGGGGCACACGGAGGTGACCCAGCCGACGAAGGCATACTGCTGCGAAGTGTCGGACGGCGTGCCCTCGGGCGTCGGAAGCGTGAGACCGGATGCGCCGCAGGTCTGCGCTGCGATCGCGGTCACGCCATCCGGAACGGAGAAGGTCACCGTGTACGTGTGCTCGGCGAATTCAATGCGGATCGTGCAGGAAGCATCGGCGGTGACCGTGAAGCGGTCTCCATCGCGCACAACCGTGGCCGAGCCGGACAGGATCGTATAACCGGTGACATAACAGCCGGCCTTGGGGCTGGCTGTTATAACGTTCCCGGAAACAGAGACTGTGCCAAGCGTCAAATCGCTCGAGACCGCCTGAATGGTCGCGGTCTCACCGGACGAGGCGGCGGCATCGCCGGAGGGCGTCTGCATATCGATCGGCGGCGTCAGGCTGAACAGATACCAGGCAAGCTCCGGATAGTCGATGAAGACGTTCCGATTGCCCTGCACATTCTGCACAAGATCGTTGCGCTCCATCTCCCACGTGTCAACGGGGGTCGAGCTTGCACCAGCGCAGGAGCGTCGCGCGGTCCTCAATCACGCGGACACCGCTGTTGGACTTATCGTCCGAATCGAACGCGGGCAGATTCGCGGATGCAACGTCGGAATAGAGATTCGGCTGCTGCCAGCGGACATACATATAAAGCAGAATGCGCGCAACGTCGCCCTTGACGTTGTCCCGCACCTCCAGAACGTTGTCAAAGCTCTTCGTTCCGTTCCAGATCACGTCCTGACCGTCGACCTGATAGCTCGAATAGGCCGTGTCCGTGCCGATCAGATCGGCAAACGCGCGGTTGCTCTTGGACTGATTGACGCCGCCGATGGACGGACGCAGGTGGTGCAGATCCGCGCCGCCGTTGAGCTGAAAATACGAGGCCTTGCTCTGCGGCCAGACATGCTCGCGCTGCATACTGCTCGTCCCATAGGAGTTGCTGGAGAGGTCTGCGTAAAAATACTGATAGCCGACGGTGCCGCCGACAGCGTCCGTGTACTGCCAGTAGGTCGCCAGGGAATCGGCGGACGTGCCGCCGTAGACGACCCTCGTGTCGTTGCGCGTGCTGCTCATCAGGGTGTGAAGCCGCGTGTACAGCGGGTTGTTCTGCGTCGCGGCGTAGGAATCCGTGCTGTCGGCGCCGGGCAGCGCCTTGAGCGTTTCGTATTGATAATCTCCGGTGTAATAGGTCTGCGCTGCCTCGGAGAGGGCGGTGCAAACCGTGTGACGCGGCTGGGAATTGGCCGCAACGGTGACCGCTGGGGCAGCTGCGAGGCCTGTCGTTGCAAGCAGGCTCAGCAACATCGCAATCAGCAAAAGCATGGCGATCAGTCGAGTTCGTTTCATGAAGATACCTCCTTTATGTGGTTTGTGGCAAAAGCATACCATAAACCCGGCTGCAATGCAATGCCGAAGCGGATCTGCTGGAAAAATTTGTATATTCCATTCGACACATTTGCCTGAAAAGCGGTCAGTTTGCACAAAACGGAGGCCGAGATATGGGGAAACCGTGCAAAAATCATTTACGCATGGCAGATTTTGAAACATTTTGCCCAGACAGCCACGCGGAGGGGCTGTAAGAGGAAGCAACCACATATGTGCAAGTTGCACAAGAACCATCCCCGCAATTTTTCTGTGTCTCCCCATAGCCGCGCCAAAAGTGCTTTATTTCGTGGTGCTTCCCGGAAAAAAAAGCACTTCTTAACGGAAATTTTTAGTTGAGAACACGTGACCGCTGTGCTATAATAAGTATCATCACCCCTCGTCGAAACAGGGAGAAGAACAGGAGTTGGATCGATGAAAACGAACACCAAGCGAATGGTTTCCGTCGTTTTGCTGCTCACGCTGCTCGTCAGTCTGTTTTCCGGACTGACCCTCGGCGCAAGCGCGGCGGAGCCGACCAGCGCCTCAGAGGTTTCCTATAAGAAAAAAACGGAAACTACACTTATAACTGGGGCAAACGCAACACCACGGCCACCTTTTTGACCACCTATGCGCAGGCTTACTATACCGGCAATTACACCTACGCATCACTTTCTGCCAAGACCGGCACGACCTCGACGAGCGCCAATGCGATCTATAACAGCGCACTCGGCACGGCGCTTCATAATATGCTGGCTGCAAAGCAGACCTCTAAAACCAGCTATGACGGCACGCGGTCGCTGTATCGATATACCGATTGCGAGCAGAATGCCGACAAGATCTCCTCGTTCTATTCCGCGACGCTCATCGGCCCGTCCTGGGACGGCGGCAAAACGTGGAACCGGGAGCACACATGGCCGAACAGCAAGGGACTCAACGGTTCGGACGAAACCGACATTATGATGCTGCGTCCGACCTCCGTCTCTGAGAACAGCAGCCGCGGCAACAACGCCTACGGCGAAGGCGTCGGCTGTTATGATCCCAACGAGCTTGGGCAGAGTCTGCACGGCGATGTCGCGCGGCTGATCCTCCAGCACCTGGTCCGCTGGGGCAATACGGAGTTTTGCTTCGGCAGCACCGGCGTCATGGAAAGCCGCGCAATCCTGCTGAAATGGCTGGCTGAGGATCCCGTCGACACGTGGGAGATGGGGCGCAACGACGCTGTGCAGGCCATCACGGGTGTGCGCAACGTGTTCGTCGACTATCCCGAGCTGGCCTTCCAGCTTCTGGGCGCGAGCGTTCCGTCGAACTATCCGACTCCCTCGAAGGGCGACAGCACCGGCGGCAGCGACAGCGGCGATCCCTCCGCTACCTATACCGTCAAATTCTCCGTCCCGAGCGGCGTGACCGCCCCGGCGACGCAGGAGGTCGCCTACGGTGCTTCGGTCAACCTCAAGACCCCGTCCGGCACACCTGCCGACAGCAGCAAGACCTATACCTTCGTCGGCTGGGTGACTGCTCCTTACGAGGATTCGGAGACGCGCCCGACCTATCACACCGGCAGCTATGCCATCAAGAGCAACATCACCTTCTACGCGCTCTATAGCTATGCCTCGGGCAGCGCTGCGAGCGGCTATGCCAAGCTCACCGACTCGACCGTCCCGAACGGCGACTATGTCATCGTCAGCGGCACGACCGGTATGGCGCTCGGCACGACTGCCACAAACAACTGGCTCATCGCCGGCAAGACCTACACCACCGGCTCGAGCATTGCCACGCCCAATTCGGCGGACGTCTGGACGATCACGAACGGCGTCATTTCCGCCAAGAACGGCAACGGCAGCATCTACTCCAGCGCGGCCAAGAAGATCGCGCTCTCGAGCACGGACAGCACCGTCTGGAGCTTCACAAATAACAGCGGCGTCTGGACGATCAGCAACAGCAACGTCGGCCAGCTCTCTTATAATTCGTCCGGCGGCTGGCGTCCCTATTCCGGCGGCTACGGCTCGGACAAGACCTTCTATCTCTATAGGGCGACCTCCGGCGGCACGGCCACTTATTACAGCACGCTTGCAAGCATCAGCTGCTCCCACACGCACACAACGGCCGTTGCGGCAGTAGCGGCGACGTGCGCGGCTTCCCGGGCTATACGGCGGGCGTCTATTGCAACGACTGCGGGCAGTACATCTCCGGCCACGAGGTCATCCCGGCCACGGGCAAGCACACCTTCACCGAATACGCCCGGAACGACGCCGACACGCATCTTGCGGCCTGCTCCGTCTGCGGCGACGTCGTCGAGGAGGCACACAGCTTCACCGCCTCCGTCAGCGGCGATACGACGACCTACACCTGCTCGAAGTGCGGCTACAGCTATACCTCGACCGCCGCGCGCTGCACCGTAAGCTTCTCCGTCCCGACCGGCGTGAGCGCGGTTGCCTCGATCGATTCCGTCGGCGGCGCGTCGATCACCCTCCCGACGGCGGGCGATGTCTCCGGCTACACCTTCTGCGGCTGGACGACGGCTGCGGTCGACCCTGAGAGCGCCTCGAAGCCGACTGTGCTCACCGGCGCCTATCAGCCGACGGCTGACATCACGCTCTATGCGCTCTATTCCCGCACGGTCAGCGGCTCCGGCTCGACCGGCTACGCCAGGTTCACCGGCTCGTCGATCGAAAACGGCGATTACGTCATCGTCAGCGCCGCGACCGGCAGCGCCCTGACCGCCTCTGTCGCCAACAACTGGCTCAAGGCCGGCAGCACCTACTCCGGCGACAGCATCGCCTCCCCGGATGCGGCGGACGTCTGGACGATCACGAACGGCGTCATTTCCGCCAAGAACGGCAACGGCAGCATCTACTCCAGCGCAGCCAAGAAGATCGCGCTCTCGAGCACGGACAGCACCGTCTGGAGCTTCACGAACAACGGCGACGACTGGACGATCGCCAACGACACGGTCGGTCAGCTCTCCTACAACAGCTTGGCGGCTGGCGTCCGTATTCCGGCGGCTACGGCTCGGACAAGACCTTCGTCCTGTACCGCGCGGGCGCGGCCTCCACAACTTATTACACGACCAACCCGACCGTTTCCGACGGCTCGCTGACGGATGAAAGCCTGAATTTCTTCGGCAAGACGGTCATCTTCGAGGCGGATTTCTCGATCAAGTACTACGTGCCGAAGGCAGTCGTTGACACCTATGATTCCGTTTACGTCTCCGTGACGAAGTCGGTCTACGACGCCGACGGCAACGTGACCGGCAAGAAGACCACAAAGGTCGACGTCACCGACTACAACAGCGGCTACAACGCCTACGGCTTCAAGTTCGCGGGCATCGCGGCGGCCGAGGTCGGCAGCAACGTCGACGCGACGGTCTACGGCGTGAAGGACGGCAAGACCTACGAGGGCGCGACGCAGAGCGGCTACAGCGTCAAGCAGTACTGCTACAACACGCTCTCCAAGGCCAACACGACGGCGGCCAACAAGCGCGTGCTCGTGGACTTCCTGAACTACGCCTCTGCCGCGCAGGTTTACTTCAACCTCAACACGAAGAACCTCGTCAACGCCGAGCTGACGGACGAGCAGAAGGCCTTCGGCACGGCGACCGTCGCAGCGATCGGCAACGACCGCGCGGACGGCACGATCGACAGCCCGAGCGTCGCAGTCAGCGGCTGCACGCTGATCTTCGAGGGCAAGATCATGATGAAGTTCGTGTTTGATCCGGCGACCTATCTGAAAAACGGCGGCAGCCTGAGCGACCTGAGCGTCGTGGTGAAGGATGCCGATGGCAAGGTGCTCAAGACCTTTGCGGCGGCCGATTTTGAGGATTACGGCACGCGGAAGTCCGTCGTGTTCGACGGGCTGGCCTCCACCGAGATGCGCAAGGCCGTGACCTTCCAGGTCATGGTCGGCGACACGGCCGTCAGCAACAGCCGCACCTATTCCATCCAGACCTATGCCTATGTCAATCAGGACAAGGGTGAACTGGGCACGCTGGTTCAGGAAATGATCAAGTACGGCGATTCCATGGTCGCTTGGAAAATCGGCTGAAAAACCGACCGAACGCATCGGCCGTGAAGCCCGGCTGAGAGCTTCCTGAAATCAGCCCGCGCAAATTTCCCGATAAACAGCAGCGCCCCCGGGGCTCATTCGAGCCCAGGGGCGTTTGCTTTGTCTGTAACGCTCTGCGGCCGTATTGCAAAGCCGCGGCTTCGCAATGCCTTTCAGCCTTCTGCTGAGTGATACTGATTCTTGATTAAAATATTGAATCAAAATCCCGTGCGCTACGCACACTCGCATCGTGCGAATGCACGCTGCACCGTCTCATGCAGAATCTGACGCGCCGTTGGTGCTATAAAAAGCTCTTCAAGCTTTTTAACAGATTCTAGTATGAAATCAGCCGTGCACAAATTCCCGCATAAACAGCAGCGCCCCCGGGACTCATCCGATCCCCGGGGGCGTTTCAGACTGTCAAGAAAGTCCGGAACCGTCAAAATCAGGCAGCAAATAAGAGAGGTTTTACGGAATCCGAAGATTGGATTTTGCGTTCCGTGTTTTCGATCGAGCCTATCGATTCTGTCATTGCGAGGAGGGCGCATGCGCCCGACGCGGCAATCTTTGACGGAACGATTTGTCATCCCGTAACAAAATATGGTTTATCGTAACGAAACAAAGCATTGGAATGACGAGAGTGGAAGCGGAACGACGCAGCGAATCTATGTTTTTTGCGATAGGGATTCCTTTTTGCTACGTACTCCCGCGCTTCGCCACGGGATGCCATGCCTTCGGCTTTAAGATTGCCACGGCCGCGCTGCGGCCTCGCAATGACACGAAAATTGGGATGTTTGGGGGTAAAAAAGCTTGCCTCAAAGGTTTTTTTGACACACAGAAGCGCCCCCGGGGCTCATCCGAGTCCCGGGCTTGCTGGGTCGCCGCCAATGCAAAAAAACGAGGCCGATGCACTGCCGTTCGCGGCAGGCACGGTCTCGTTTTTTTCTGGTTTTATCCGGATCGAGCAATCATCCGGGCAAGCCGCTCGGACAGCCTCACGGTTTCGTTCGGTCAGTCGCGATCCCAGTTGTGCCAGACGTTCTGGACGTCGTCGTCGTCCTCAAAAATATCCAGCATCTTTCCATGTTGGCGATGTCCTCCGGATTTTCGAGCTTTTTATACTCGCCGGGGACCATTTCGATCTGTGCGGAAACAAAGCTGTATCCCTTTTCGGTCATGCCCTCGGCAACGGCGTTGAAATCGTCCGGCTGCGTGTAAATCGTGAAGCAGTCGTCCTCCGCTTCAAAATCGTCCGCGCCGCAGTCCATTGCGTCCATCATGACGTTGTCCTCTTCGTAGTCCTCGTCCTCGTTGTCGATCACGAGCACGCCTTTTTTCGAGAAATTCCAGCTCACGCAGCCGTTTGCGCCCATTTTTCCGCCGTATTTGTCGAAGTGGTGGCGCATATTACCGGCGGTGCGGTTGCGGTTATCCGTCATCGTTTCGACGATCACGGCAATGCCGGCAGGGCCGTAGCCCTCATAGGTGATGGCATCATAGGCGTCGCCGCTGCCCGCAGAGGCGGCCTTTTCCAGCACGCGCTTGATGTTGTCGTTGGGCATATTCGCCGCCTTGGCCTTGGTGATAACGGTCGCCAGACGGGAGTTATAGTTCGGATCGGCAGAGCCGCCGCCCTCCTTGACCGCAACATACATTTCCTTTGCGATCTTGGTGAAGGCCGCCGCGCGCTTGGCGTCCTGGGCGCCCTTGGTCTTTGAATGTTATGCCATTTGGAATGACCCGACATGGTATATCTTCCCTTCGTTCAGTATTTCTGAGTTATTTTATCACAAAGCGAGTCAAAACGCAACCGTTTCGGCAAGTTTTTTCGCGCTTACGGGTTCGGCGCATTTTGGCCGAACAGATAATATTGGTCGCTCTCCCCGGTGTTGGGGTTGAAAACGCAGGCGTAATCCCCGTCGATCCACGCGGGATATTCAAGCCCGAAGCACGGGATCGTGCCGTGAAGCTCATCCGTGTCGCCGGAAAGGCGGCGCACCTCGATGGTGGTCATGGTCAGCGTCTCGGGATCGTAATCCGGCAGCGCCAGATAGAACAGCTCGCCGTCGATCTCCTTTGCGTCCCAGACGTAAAGATTCGAGATCAGCACCTGGTCGTCCGCATCGATCACGGTCATCTCCATCGGACTGACGTCGCTGCGGTGCGTCAGGAGGACAAGATAATTCTCCTCGAGCGCCAGATCAACATAGTCGGCGATATGTATGACGTCCGAGCCGTCATAGTTGCAGGAATAGACCGAGTTGCCCCACGCCTCCTCGTCGCCGATCATATTCGGCTCGTAATAATACACGCGGTGATCCGTCGTCGCGGCGAGGCGATACTGCGAGCTGTCGAGCTGAGGCGGGAGCTGCATCTCGGTCGGCTCGGGGCGAACAGTCGGGACCTCGATCGTCGGGCGCTCCTCGGTCGGCAGGAGCGTCTCGGTTGGCTTGACCTCGGTCGAGGGGTCGGCAGGCTCAGGCGTGACAACGGTGACATTCTTGCGATCCTTCAAAAGGAATACGGCCAGCACGACCACGGCCGCAGCCAGCACGGCAACGCAGGCGATCAGGATCGGGACGAGCGGGGATTTTTTCGGCTTTTCCGGCTTCGGCGCATCGCTGCGCGGCGGGGCTTCCCTGCCCGCCGTGGATGCATACTCCGCCGGTTCATAAGCCCGGGACGGGGCTTCCTCGGGCGGAGCCGCATAAGCTGTCGGGTCGTTCACCGGGGGCGGCGTCTCCGCAGGCCGCGT
>VOFG01002965.1_pt1 | contig 25960 bp, 49 predicted proteins | sample 5384171 | NCBI WGS metagenome assembly VOFG01 (sample SAMN12384726, study PRJNA508395) | human gut metagenome | isolation source: healthy gut F | host: Homo sapiens | reverse complement strand
GATGTATATTACGGACTTCTCCGCTCCCGGGTCAAGTGGGAAAGTTCGGATTCGGGCAGAATTATTCCGGCGCGCGCGGCTGAGTCCGCAGAATCGTCGGCGTTTCCCCAGGTCGCGCAATCGTTACCGACGGGCTGCAGCCCATCACTGTGTGGAGGTGCCTCTCACAACCAGGGGAGGAGCAGCGGGCGGCGGCCCATGGGCGGCGTGGGGCCCGAGCGCGCGCGGCCGCGCAGATGGAAGGCGTGGGCGCCGGCGAAGGCATGCCCCATCCGGCCGATCGGAGGGGCCCTCGCGGCGAGCCACGCGGGCTCGGCGGTTGGAGCAATCAATCGCAAAAAACATTATGATTGACGCAAGTCCTGAGGGACTGCCGATCGGACGCCCGCGGACGGCCTTGTCGCCCCTGCCCCTCGAGGGCCCGGGGGGTGTTGCCGACGCGGGCGCCGCTGTTTCCGACGAACTGATAAGAAAACTGCCGGGCCTTCCGCCAAGATGAGCCACGGCCAGGTAATGTGGGTGTCGCGGGAAGCAGCATTCGATCGACCGACGATTGGAAGGATACCACCATGCCATCCGCAATATCCCCACCTGCGTCGTTTTGGGCATCGACGTCGGCAAGTCGTCGCACTGGGCATGCCTCGTCACGCGCGAGGAGGGTCGCGCTCAACAGGCGCGTCCGCAACTCGGAAGGCGATCTCGACGGCCTGTTTTCCCGGTCGCATGCGATACGATCGTTGTCGTCGACCAATGTCGCAACATTGGCTTGCTGGCAATCTCGCGCGCAGGCTGGCGGGGCTGGGCGTCGCGTACCCCGGGCTCGCCGCGCACCAGGCCGCCAGGCTGTTCGCGGGGCGACGCCAAGACCGACGAGCGCGACGCCCTCGTCATCGCGAAGACGGCGCTGGACATCCCCGACGCGCTGCTGCCGGTCCCCGAGCCCAACGAGGGCCCTCGAGGCGGCCAGGTCGCTCGCAGCCCAGAGAAGCCACATGGTCGCCTGCGCCACCAGGGACAAGAACCGCCTCCGCAGCATATTGCTGGAATCGTGTCCCGCGTTCGAGGCGCTTGCCGACCTGGGCGACCGGCATTGGCTGAACATGCTCGAGAAGCTGGGAGGCCCGTGGGGCTGCATCGACGCCGGGAAGCCGGCGTTCGGCGCCGTCACGAAGGGCGCGAACCGGGCGAGGATGGATGCGGCCTGGAACGCCGCCATGGCATCAACCAGACCCTCAAAGCGACGGGTCGACGCGGAGAACCCGCAGGTCAGGATGCTTGCAAGGAGGATAAGGGAGGCGCTGGAGGAAGCGGACAGGATCGACCAGGAGATCGCCGCGCTTCTGGCGGGGACGGAACGTACGAATGCCTCGTCACCATCCCCGGCATCGGGCCGAGGACCGCGTCGGAGCTGGTCATAGGCATAAACATCGAGGATTTCCCGGATCAAACCACCTCGCCTCCTATTGCGGCATCGCCCCGCGCAACCGCCAGTCGGGCACCTCGATATCGTCGGTCTCCGCATCCAGGGCAGGGCAACAGGAGGCTTAGAACCTGCTCATATTCTCATGCAACTCCCTGGTCAGGGCGAGAACCGCTTCGGCGAAGTACCACCGCGCCTGCAGGGGCCGCGGCATGTGCCACGGAGAGGCGCTCAAAGCCGTCGCGCGCAAAGGCTGAAGGTGATCTACGCGATTATGCGGGACAAGGTCCCGTACTCGGCCCTAGCGAGGCCGATCGAAAGGGAAGGCGCAGGCCCCTTACGGGGCCCGCGGCAGCGTTGCCCTCATCGAGCGAAATTCGCCAACAAATCAGTTGACAAAACTATAGGAACACCCCCCCATTCCTTCCTCGCCGAGGGGCCGAAGGCTAGTCGAGCCTTATCGGCCTCTCGGGCCTCTTCCTCCCCCGAACAGTACGGGCAGTAGCCCGGTTTGGCCCTCACCCTGTCGCGGACAGCCATCTGGTAGACGGGCCGCACTCGCCGCGCCACCATACGGGCTTGCGGCTTACGGCCTGCACGCCGGTGGGCTTCAAGCGCCTGTTCATGCGCGGGTGCCACATGGCCGCTATGCCAGGATGCGTGGTGGCCAGGTCGTTGTAACCGGCGAGCACCTTTGCGCCCCCGAGCAGTACGGGCAGCCCGGGTCCGCCTTGCCCTTGCGTGCTCGGTTCACTACGAGGCCGGACCACTCGTGGCCCTCCTTGCACTTCCACCAGACGCGCTTGTTGGGCTGGCGATCAATACGTCGGTCGGCTTCAGGTCGCCGTTGCGCTCAGCCTTGTTCCACTCCTCGCGATCTTGGGATGCGTCGTCCTCAGGATCGTTGTAGCCTTTCAGCACCTTGCGGTCGCCGCAGTAGGGGCAACCTCGGTCGGCGCCGCCGGTTCTGTTGTAGGCGGATATCTGCCATGCGTGCCCATGCCCGCATCTCCACCAGACCCTCCTCGCGCTGCCGGAGACGACGCCGTCGGGCCCCAGGTCGCCGTTCAGCTCCCAGTCCCACTCGGCCAGAAGCTCGGGGTGCTGGCTCGCGAGGTCGTTGACGCCGGCGAGCACGCGATGGCCCGAGCAGTACGGGCAGCCCAGCCCCGGCGGCCCGCTGGCGCGGGACATCTGCCATTCATGGCCGCAGCCTCCCCCTCCACCAGACCTGCTTGGTCGAATTGAACCTCACGCCGTCGGGCCTCAGGTCGCCGTTGCGCCCGAAATCCCATTCAGCCGCGAGCTCGGGATGCGCGGTGGCCAGGTCGTTGAAGCCGCGCAGCGCTTGCGGTTCTTGCAGTATGGGCATGTCGTCAATGCGCATGGAGCGCATGCTCACCTTCTCGCGCCAGACGTGGCCGCACGATCCGCGCCACCACACCATGGCGCCTGCGTGGGCGTGGAGGTCCTCGGGCGCAGGCCGCCGTTCAGCTCGAGGTCGAGCTGCCTGGCGACGTCCGGCCTCTTTGACCCAAGTCGTTGCTGCCCTTGGCGAGATAGTGTGTCCCCTTCCCCCATGGCACGACGGGCTACTTGCGGCTCCTTTGCGAGTCCCCGCAGGCTTCACGCCATTCGTACCCGCACGTCGGGCATTGCAGCCATGATCCTCTTGGCCGTACGGTCGGAGACCTGCGAAGGCCTCAAGTCGCCGTTCTTGGTGGGGTGCCAAGGTGCAAGATGCCCGCGTCCAGGCACTCGGCGCTATTGAAGCCCTCCAGCGTCAGCCTCCTGCCGCAGTACGGGCATCCGGCATCGCTGAACGCCCTCGTCCTCACGGACAGCTGCCAACTGTGCCGCACTCGCCGCGCCACCACACTCGGGCAGGATCGCGCGCGAGACGTCGGACGGCTTGAGGGACCCGTTCCGCTCCTCGTCCCATTGCGCCAGCAAATCCGCATGCCCGAACCGCAGGCACCATTCCTCGAAGCTGACGTTGAGCTCCGCCTCCTTCAGAAAGCGCGACCACTTTTTGACGCTGACTTGCCGTGGCCGATGCCGTAGCCCCGCGCGCCCATCGGCGGCGTCCAGCGCCCGAGCCTCCTCCAACAACGAATCAAAAGGGGGCCCAGCAGCTCGGCCCGCCCGTGCTCTTCCAACCACTTCCGGGGATTCTGCCTCCAGATGCGCGTCATCCTGCCAGTCTCCATTGGTAAACCTCGCGGTGGCTCGCGATGCTCACCGCATCGGGCGTCAGGTTTCCGGTTCTTCACGGGATGCCAGAGCGCGGCGAGCTCGGGGGCACAGCGTCGCGACGTCGTTGAATCCTGAGGGCCTTCCTGCCGGAGCAGTACGGACAGAGGGCGCCATCATGGCTGTTGACCCTCTTGGCGACCCGGGCCCGCCATACGTGACCGCACCTGCCGAGCCACCACACCTGCTGCTTGAAGTCGGGGGGAAAGACCGCGCTCGCGGGCAACGGGTTCCTCGTCGGATGCCACTCCTCGGCAATGTCCGGCCTCACCGCGGCCAGATCGTTCTTGCCCGGAACCAACGCGACGTCCGCGCAGGCCAGGCAGTCGTCGAAGGAGCGGCCCGTTCTCTGGCCGGCGCCTCCACCCACTTGAACCCGCAGTCGGGGCATATCCAACTGGATCGGCTGACAGAGCGGCAGACGCAGTCGTGCGGGCCTCTTGCCGCCGTTGGCATCAGTCCCTATTGCCCCAGGATGCGTGCGGCGATGCTCCTCGCACCAGACGTCAAGCGGCTTGAACCGGTCGGGGGTGTACCCGGCAGCCCTCGAACGTCTGGCGCCGTCCCCCTGCGCGGATGCCTCGCGATGCACTGCCGCCTGTCGGCGGTGTGGACCCTCGATGGCGTCCTCGGCGATGCACGGCGACCTTGGTGGTCGGCATAGCGCGGCGGCACGCGCCGTAGAAGTGCCCGCGCACCCTCACCACGCCGTCGGAAGGAAGGGAGACGCCGACCTTCCTCCAGGTGACGGGCGCGAACTCGGCCTCCCGGCGGCTGCAGGCATTCGCGCTCCTCCGCCTCGAAGATCTCGTTCCTGCTGCGCCCCTTGAATGCCACGACGGGCCGGTCGTTGTAGACCTCCAGCAGCTCGGCAATGGCCAGATTGAGCTGGCCGGGCTCGTGAATCGCATCTGCTCCAGCACGCCGACGATGCTGTTGCTCGCCCGATGCGCACATGGCTCTCCACAGCCGCCTTTGTCGGTGGGCGTACGGACCCGCGCAGGCAGGACCATGGCGCCGTAGTGATCCGCCAGCTCCTGGTAACGCGGATGGATCGAGCGCTCGCGGTTCTCATCGAACACCGCTCCCGTTGCAAGGTTGTCCGGCGCGACGAAGAGCGGCGCGCCGCCGAAGTACGCGAACATCGCCTTATGGTGCCAAGCCACGACTGCATGCCCATCTCCAGGCTCGCGCGCACGAAAGGTCTTGTCGCTGTAAGGCAGCGGGCCACGAACAGCGACACCGGCGTCACCTCGCCGGCGCTGTACAGGCTGAGTTTCCTGCCGGCCCAATCCACCTGCACCTCCTCGCCGGGATGCCAATTGACGAGCATCTTCGCGCCCCTCGCCCGGGCTTTGACCAGCTGCACGAACCTCTCGCGAAACGTCGCGAAGACATAGGGCGGCCCTATCCACGGAAAGGGCGACGCGCCGCATATGCCTCCTCGACGTCATCCGCGTCCAGTCTGCGCCCAGCACGGCCTTGATATCCTCCCAGGTCGACGGGGTTGCAGCGCGCCGTGCGTGGGGATCCCAGCCTGGCCAGCTCGTCGTCACTGAGCTCCACCGGCACGGAGCCAGCCCAGGCCAGCTCGGCGGCTCGCCTCGAGACGGCGGACGCCTCGTGGTGCTGCAGCCGCAGAGGAAGGCGACCTTCTCGAAGCTGAGCCCCACCGAACGCAGCCGATTGATCTCCTGTAGGCAGCGTGCTCATTCGGCATCACCGGCCAGCTTCTCCATGACCTCGGCAACCCCGATTTCCCCGCCGCCATCCAAGACCGCGCGGCATGCACTCGTCCAAAGTGACCCCGGCAGCCGACGGCGTCTTTCTCAAATCGATCAGTTCCTTTGCAGGCGCGGGAACCCCTTTGCCTTCCTTCGCACAGGCGGAGCACGTGCTTCATGATGCGCACCATTGGCGCCCTCCTCCCCAGCGAGCGCCAGAAACCTGTCATCCATCCCTTTTGCGAACCAACGTGCCCGGGGCGGCCTAACTGCGCGGGATCGGTCACTGTGCACCGTCCCCGCATCTCGGTCATGCGCTCGTGCCCGGGCAACCAGCTCTCCGTTGAGGTGAGCGCACCGCGCCGTCGGTCCAGCTGACGCGCACTTCCTCGTCGAAGAGCAGCCATGGCGCCGAATAGCGCACGCCGTCGACCACGAAGTGGTAGTCGTCCCGAACGACGCGCGTCGACCACGTGGCGAAATCGGCATCCTCCGACGGAAGCTCCAGCATCTGCGGCAGCTCCCGCTCCTTGAACAGCGTCCAGCGGGCCGGCCCGCCCTCCCGACCCTATGGCGTTGTACGCCACCAGCTTCCTCGACGTAGGCATCGAGGTCCCTCGAAGCTCGCGAAATCCATGCCCGCGACATCCTCGATCACCTTCCTTGCGACGTACGAGACGGTCCCGCGTCCAGCGGCTTCCGGGCGCCCTCCGCCCCTTCGCAGTCTTCGGCCTGGCGCCGTAGAGCACCGTCCGACAATGCCGGGCGAAGTTCACCGATCGTGCTGCGTGCCGTAGCCGAGACCTTGCACTGCGCGCAGTCAGTCACGGCTACGGCACGCCGCCGAGCGACCTGAATGCCGCTGGCAACAGGCCATCCAGCTCTTGGTCCCCTATGTCGTCAGCCCCGTATAGGAACGTGGCGTCGCTGTAGGCCATCGCTGCGACGAACACCGGGAACGCCACCTGCTCGCCGACGTCTTGCGCCGACCCCCTTGACCAGTAGGTTCTCATGTACTCGCCCGGGTACCACTCGGGAATCCCGGCGGCCCCCATCTCACGCCGCCATCCGCGCAGGCCCGCGCAGAAGCTCCGAGTACGCGTACGGCCTCTCGCCGGCTTCGCGGCACGCGGCCACGTACTCGGAATATGCGTACTGCAGCCGCCATCCGCGCTGGTCGCCCATGCGGCAACCGTGCTCGTAGTTTGGCAGGGCGCAGAAGCGCCGACATCCTGGGCGCTCACGATCTTGCCGTTATTCGGTTGGAGGCTGCGGGGGAGCTTCGCCTTCACGCCCCCGAGCAGCTAACCATCGCCGTCACCGCCCTTCGGCAGGTTGCGGTACAGCGTGCTACGGCTGATGCCGGTGGCAGCGGTGATCTCGGACAGCTTGTGCTCGCCGCTCTGATACATGCCGATGGCGTTGGCCAGGGCGCTGGGGTCGACCTTCGACTTGCCGCCTGTGTGCCCGGGCTTCGCCCGAGGACCCTTCCGGCCCTCGTCGACGCCCATGATGGCGGCGGCATGCCGGAAGAACGCCCCGTGCTCCTCCTTTGACGTGTCGATGCACTGGTCGAGGACGACCAGCTCGGCGGCCTTCGCCCCGATCTCAAGCGCCGCCCTCACCGCGGACGCGGAGGTGGAGCCAGAGCCCCCAAGCGACGCGACCACGACAACATCGCCGGCGTCGATCGACCCCAGCAGTGATGCGATGCCGCTGTCCACCACGAGGCTCGCAGCCAGCCGCCTCCAGCACCTCCGTTGCTTATTCGACCATGGCCAGCTGGCGGCCTGCAGTAACCGACCCTCATTCGCGCTCCTTCCGCTCGCGTACATTCTAAGCCCCACGCCCCGCACCGCGAACGCGCCCCGAAACCGCGCGCGAAAGCCCCGCGACCCCGCGCCGTTGCCGTCGACCCGCCACCGTGCTCTCGAACACGCATGCTCGCACGCCCCCGCTCATACCGCGCAAGGGCCGTCGGCGTTCTCCTTTCCCCAGCCCCCCGGGGACGCCGGGAAAACAAAACCGCCCTTGCACGGCCGCGGGCCCATGCGGCCCCACGTGCCGCGAGGCACGCCAAAGGGCGGGCCGGAAACGACTCAGGAGGTCACTTATGAAGAACTTGCACGAGCGCGCGGTCGAGGCAGCCATCCGATTCGTGGAGCGCAAAGGGCTACGAGGTCTTGGACCGGAACTGGAGCTGCGAGGGCGTGGCGGGCCGCCTGGATCTGGTGGCCATGGACGAGGACGCCATCGTCTTCATCGACGTCACCGCGGCCAACCGCGAGGAGGGCGGCTTCAGCGAGGGAACCTCACCCGCGAGCAGTTCGAGCTGCTGGCAGCCACCTGGCTGGAGGGCTACACCCCCGAGGCGACGTCCCGGTCCGCTTCGACGGCATCGACATGATCGTCGTCAACGCCGGCAGGGCCCTGCTCAGGCACCACGTCAACAAGCTGGGCTCTTTCGCGGAGTCCATCGCGTGCAGCCGACCCCGGAGGCCGGAGGGGCCGCAGCCGGCGGCTCCTCCCCCTCCGTGCTCCCAACTCGCCGCGGCACCTCGGCTGCGAGGGACCGCCCTCGCGCTCCCGGGCAGCCCGGACCCCCTGCACCCCTCCCGCCACGGGTTTCCGGCGCGCTTGTGCCGGCTCCGCAATCCGCCTGGCCCTTCCGCCGGGAAAGCCCCCGAAAGGTGCCGCATCGCGCATGGGGGCTGCGCGCCCCATGCCCCCGCCCAAGGGCACGCCCCCTTGGGAATCCCTATGCCGCGTCCTCCAGAGCCGGACGGGCTCGCAGCGCTCAGGCGCCGCGGGGCTGTCGCGCGCAGAAGGCCCCGGCTGCGCCGCCCACTACGACATCCCCGCAAAACCCGGGAAGGGCCCTGCGGAAACCGGGTTTGGCGGAGATGGCGGCTTTCGCCTGAAGCCGGCTCCACCGGGGCCGACGCGCGCGGATCGGCATCAAGCGGATGCAAGCCGGGCTTGCATCCGGGCAGGCCGGATCGGGCGAAAAAAAGAAGGAACGACGCAGCATGAGGGCAGCAGCCACAGGAAACAGGGTCGGGATGATCGCGCAGCCGTCGGGCGCAAGGGGCCGCAACGACCGCCGTCGCGGCGCGAGGCGGCGCCCCGCGCGGAAGGGGGCATCAAGACCAGGGTCAGCTACGCGGGCGAGTGCAGCCTCGAGGAGGCGGTGAGCCAGTACCTGGCCGCCAGGGCGAACTCGAGGGCGTCCGGCCCTGGCCGGGCCGGCGCGTGACGGACCCGGGAAACCGGGGCGCGTTGGACACTTTCGCTGCCCGCCGACCCGACGGGCGGCGGCGCGCCCCGCTGCTAGCATCCGACCCGTATCACAGCGGGCGCGAAACCGACTAAGGAGGAAGACCGTGAGGGTAATCACCGTAAAAGCAACTTCAAAGGGCGGCGTGGGCAAGACCACGACCGCCGTCAACCTGGCCACGCTCTGCGCGCAGCACGGCAAAGAGGACGCTGCTGATCGACCTGGACCCCCAGGCGTCGGCGACCCGGACTACTTCGGCCTCTACGAGCAGGCGGAGGACGGCGCCAACGTCATCAGGCTGCTCTACGAGGGCATGACCGCCGACGAGATGGCCTACGACAGCAGGAACCGACAACCTGCGCGTCATCCCGGCCACGCTGGCGCTCATCAACCAGAACGAGCTGCTGCTTGCCGAGCAGTCATACGCTTCGCGCTGGACGACGTGGCGGGCGAATACGACGTCGCGATCGTCGACACCGCCCCCAGCGCAAAGCAGCTGGTGCTCTGCGCCTACGTGGCCACCAGCGGGCGCGGCGACGTCATCATCCCCGTGAAGCTTGACTCCACCGTCATGCGCGGAACACGCCTCGGTGGTGGACTCGCTGCGGCTCGTGGCCACCAAGCTGCGCCTGCCCGTGCCCAGCTGGAGGATCCTGCGGACCTGCGTGCCGGAAGGATGACCAACGCCGACCGTGGGCGAGGCGATTCTCGACCGCTTCTTCCCCGACCAGCAGTTCCGCACCGTGATCCACGAGTCCGCCAAGGTGAAGAGGGCAGCTGGGAATGGAAGCCCATCGTGGAGTTCATGCCCGGCAACCGCGCCGCCGTCGACTACGGGAACCTGGGGAGGAGCTTGGGCTATGGGACGAGTAGACGACATCGCCAAGCGCTTCAGCCTGGCGGGCGTGCTCGACGAGGACAGGCAGGCGAAGCAAAGTTCCCGTCGAGGAGATCGAGGTGACGGCCATCGAGGACCATCGGCGAACGTCGCCTACTCCATGGACGAGGACGGCATCAAAAGCCTCGCGGAATCCATCAGGAAGAACGGCCTCACCGACATCCCCATGGTCCGCCGGAAAGCCAGACGGCGGCTTCAGATGCTGTCTGGCCACAGGCGCAAGGCGGCCTACGCGCTGCTCGCCAGGACGACCCGCGTTCGGGCGCATGCCCTGCCGCATCGTCGAGGGCGTCAGCGACGACCAGGCGGTCACCCTCCTGCACACCGCGAACTACTTCACCCGGAGAGCTCAACGTCATCGAGCGGGCCAAGGCAACGCAGGCGCTCGGCATCCAGGTGGAGCGGATGCGCGCCGAGAACCCAGAGCTGAAGGGGTGCGCACCGCGGGCTGAAGGCGGCGATCATCCGCAACCAAACGGGCCGCAACGTCAGCCCCTCCACCATCAAACGCCAGGAGCAGACCGGGCGAAGGGTCGAGCAGGGCCTCACCGAGGACTGGAGGTCCGAGGCGATAGAGAAACCTCTCAGACACCGACATCGCCACGCTCGCCGCCATGGACCCCGATGCCCAGGCGAGGCTCTACAAGGAGAAATCCTCCGCGAACGCCGGCAAAGGCGGACACCTCCAAGCTGATCCCGAAGCCGGCGGGGGCAGAGGCGGTCAGGCAAGCTCGTCGCCAAGGCCCTCAAGACCCTGCGAAAAGCGGCAGGCGCAGCCGACAGGAGTGCCGCCGTCGACGCCTCCCAGCTCGACGAGATCGAGCGCTGCGTGCGCGACCTGCGCGCGATCGCGGAGCTCAAAATGAGACCCGCAGCGGTACCGAGTCTGCAGGCTCATTTGAGCCCGCTGGCAAATGGCCGGAATCTGAGTTCCGGCCCCTTGGGCTAACAAGCTACCTATCCCGTATCACGGATACGGGATAGCGCTGCAGCTGCGGTTCAGCAGAGCGCCGCGGCGCGTCTCCGACCTCCTCCCCGCCCGCGGCATTCCGCCGGGGCCGCAGCCGCAACGGGCCGGCATGGCGCGCCGAGACCGCGCGCCGGCCGCCCTCGTGCAGGGGATCCCCGCGCCCCTGGAAACGAAACCGACGAAGGGGAGGCAAGTCCATGGACTACCCGAGATGGTCAGCTGCCGCATGACCTCCGACGACCTCGACCGGCTCACCGCATCGGCGCAGCACGCCGGCATGGCCCGCTCCGAATACCTGCGGACCATCATCAGGATCCCGGCCAGCGCCTCCGGCAAGGGCGCCGTCTACGTCATCGACAACCGGACCATGGCCAAAATGCTCTCAGAGCTCATCCGGTGGGGCCGGCACTATAACCAGGCGGTGCGCGCCCTGAACACCATCGCGCTGTTCATCCGGCGCGGCAGCCCGCCTGAGTACCGAGCCTTCAGCGAGATGCTCTCCGATGCGGAGGAAAAAGCTTGCAGAGGTCGAGCAGGGGCCGCCAGATGATCGAATACGTGCTGGCGGACATAGCCGGCTCCACGAGCGTAAGCGGTGACTAGCATGCCGTTATAAAACCCATAGCCGGGCACACCCAGCGTTCGCGGCGTCTCCGACTACCTCCAGAAGGACGGCCGCGCCCTGGCCGTCGACCTGTACAACCTCTCGTGGGACGAGGACCGCGACGCGGGCCTCGACCCCGAGCTGAAACAGGACGTCGACTGGGCGGCCGAAATGGACCTCACCCGCATCGCCAACGGCAACGACACCCCATGGCGCGGCAAACGCGCGCGGACCTACATGCACTTCATCGTCTCCCCCGACCCGAAGGACAAGGCGACACTCACGCAGCTGCGGGAGCTGACGAGAGCCTGGGTCCGCGAGAACTGGGACGACTACGGCGCCGCCGTGTTCCACGACGACAACGCCAACGAGGTCATGCACGCCCACGTCGTAGTCAACAACACCAACCTCGTCACGGGCAACCGATTCCAGAACCCCGACCCGCGGCAGATGCAGGCCTCAATCCAACGGCTCGCCGAAGAGCGCGGGCTGAGCTTCTTCGTCGACGTCTCAGACGAAGAAGAAGCGGCGGTCGGCCACGAAGGTTGGCAGGGGCCGCTCCGAAGACCAGGCAGGCCGTCTACGTCAGGAGGGCCGAGCGCGAGATAGCCGGGAAGGGCGGCTACTCGTGGTGGCCGACATCCGCAATCGCGTGACGATCGCGAAGAGGGCGGCGGAGACGCCGGGCAGTACCTGCAGATCCTCGGCGTGATGGGCGTCGACGTCAGCGAAGCCTCAAAAGCAGGCCGCACGGATTGGCTCTACTCATTGGCGGAAGACCCCATCGAAAGAATCCGCGGGAGAACCTCGGCCTCGCCTACGGGCGCAAGGCCGTCGAAGGCGCCATGAGGGGCAACGCGGCGGTCGACCCCGGTCAAATCGCAGCCATCGCAGCGAAGGCGGTCGAGGTGAGGGACTACGCGCAGCTGGAGAACATGGCTTCGGCGCTCGAGCTCTGCTCGAGGTACGGCATCCGCTGCATGGCCGACTTCGGCAGCCGCATCGCGACCATGGAGCGCAGGGGCGACGACAAGGCGGCAAGCAGGCTGCGCCTCGCAAAGGAGACCGCCAAGGAGCTGAGGCTGCTGCCCGAAGCGGCCAGGGGCAAGGCCCCGAACCGCCATGGACCAGTACGCCCGGCAAAGACAGCGCGCCGACGCCTCCGCGCGCGCAGGCGAGCAGGCGGCTCGCCAGCGGCAGATCCAGCAGGAGCAGCAGCGAAGCGACAGGAACAGGAGAGCGAGATGATTCTAGAGATGACGTACTCGGACGGCCACCACGAGTGCTTCGACAGTAACAGCCTCACCGGCGGCGCCGTGTTCCGGCAGGGCGAACATCCTCACGGAGTTCGACGTCGTTTGGGAGGAGGGCGAAGGCGGGCAACACCTGGTCGTCTACGAGCACCATATGGAGGAATCGGCGCCGAGCGACGACGAGGCGTCGGCGAACGCCGACCGCATCCGCGGGCCCAGGCTCAAGCTCGTCGACTCCAGCGAGGTGCCGGACGTCGAGAGCGTGTCCCTGGACGGCCGGCTCTTAACCTGGTCCCAGGGCGGGTGCCTGGTGGATGCCGCCAGGTTCGAGCTGGCGTGCATGAAGTGGTACTCAGGGCCCCATGGGCGCCGGAGCCAACGCCAAGGCCGTCGCGCTGTTCAGGTACCTGAGCGGGCCCGCCCCGAGCTCGCCAGCGACGAGGCCGAAATCTGCCCGCTGTTCGGCTACACAGTCGCTGCCTTCAGGGAGGCCGAGGACGAGGAGTTGGCCCAGGCGGGCCGCCACAGGTTACGAGAAGGAGGCTGCGATGAAGTGGATTAGGCGTGTCCTCGTCGCCGCGGGGGCGTTCCTCGTATGGCTATTCCGGGCCGTGTTCAGATGGTTCATGTGAGGCCGCGCCGGCCAGAAGGCCGCGATTCGCAGATATAATCAAAATACAAGAGGCCAATGACAAACAGGGGGGCAAAATGAATGGCAAGTCCGAGCAGACGAGCGAAAGCGGCAATGGATATCACGACAAGCCAAAGCTCACCATTGCCCAGCAGATAGCCCATCTGGAGGCAAAGGGCGTCACATTCGATAGATATAGCAAAAGAGAGGGCGGCAGCCTATCTCTCGGACGAGTGCGACTTCTATGAGCTTACGTCCTACAGAAAGCTGTTCGCCAAGCGCCAAGGCGGGAAGCGCAACGGAGAGTACGCCAACCTCGACTTCGCCCAACTGGTCATCTTCGCTGAACTGGACGAGATGCTTCGCGAGGTCTTGTTCGTTATGACGAGGCACATCGAGCACTCCTGCAAGGTCGACTTGAAGCGCAACATCTCCGAACGCAACGACGAAGACGGGTACGCCATCGTCGCCGACTACATGGCCTCGCTCACTCCGAAAAAGCAGGAGCTACCGCGAAGCCGAGCTCGAGAGGAACGGCAGAAACAAGTACACAAAGCCGTTTACGAGAAATACGAGAAGCGCATGCCGTCTTGGGTTTTCCTCGAGCTGGTGCCGTTCGGCACGCTCGTCGACTTCATCCGATTCTGCGGCGCACGGTGGGACGACAAGGACTTCGAGCAATCCCACTACGACCTAAAAGAAGGTAAAGTCGGTGAGGAACTGCGCAGCCCACGGCTCGTGCATCATAAACACGTTCGCTGAGGGCGCGAACTCCCGGCGCACCACGTCGAGGAAGACCTTGAAACCGTAGCGAAGCTGGGGCTGTCAAGCCGACGAGACAGAAATAACTGGCAACGCCGCCGCGCAGAGAGATCGCCATCACCTTGGTGCGCTACGCGCAAGACGTCCCTCATATGACCGATGAACCGTCAAGTAGAAAATAGCGGCCCAACCCGCCCTTGCAATGGCGGGTTGGGCCGCATCCTCGCATCTTCGGCTGCCGCCAGACGTGTTTCCAACGTCAAGCACAGTGATCAGTCTCATATCCGCGTGTCGCCGCCCCTATCGGGGCTTGGTTGCCGCATTAGGATGCCTTCGGCTGGACGGTTTCCGCTTGTTCGATCGGATGATTCTAGAATCGTACGCGGCCCTCGCGAGCTGTACATAGGGACATCGCGGGTCGTCCCGGCGCCATCGGCGGCAGCCTCAAGATGCTCGGGTTCTATGTCGAGGCGGACGGATGCCCGCCAGGAACAGCCTCTATGCGGGCATCACCGCGATGTAGTAGATCCATTCGGCGAGCTCGCGGGCGACGGCGACCTTCGCCTTGTTGGCCTTGACGTTGCGCTTCTTCAGCGCCGCCCTGCGCTTCCTCAGGCGGGCAGCGCACTTCTCGGCCTTCGCCCTAACGGCCTCCGCACGGCAGGGTCCTCGCTTTTCACCGCCTTGAACGGCTTGGAGTAGCACGAGGCCGCCTCGACGAGGATGCGGCGCAGGCGGGGTTGCCCTGCTTGGCGATGGCCCCGCGCGACACCTTCTCGCCGCTTGAGCTCTCGGACGGCACGAGGCCCAGGTAGCTGGCGAACGACGCGCCGTTCCTGAAGCGCTCGAAGTCGTGGACCTCGCACACCAGCGAGAACGCCGACACCTTTCCGATGCCGTGGATGCACGTGAAGCGGGCCATGAGCCCGGAGAGCCCTGGAGATTCGGCGACGATGCGCATGATCTCGGCCTCCACCTCCGCAAGCCGCTCTTCGAGGCGAAGGACGGCGCTCATCTTGCATCGGAAGGTGAACGTGTCGGCCGGCTGGTCGAACTCGTGGGATGCCGCCCACCTGTGGAACGTCTTGGACCACTTCTTCTTGGTCAGGGTGTACTTCGTGCCCGTGAGCAGCAAGAACGACGAGACGCGCTGCTTGGCCTTGCGCAGGTCGGAAGCGACCTCGCCGCGAAGGCGCGACAAATGGCAAAGCGATTCCTCTTCGAGCGTCGGGACGCGCACGGCGCGAACGCCGCCGGCGATCATCTGCTGCGCCAGCCACTTCGCGTCGACCCTGTCGTTCTTCTGGCGGTCGACGCGGTAGGAGAGCTTCGAAGTGGCCGCCACCGTGCATGCGACGCCCCCGGCCACCAACGAGCGAGCGAGGCCGAAGCCGGTCGGGCCGGATTCGTAGACGCAGCAGATGGGCTCGGGGAAGCCCCGCTCGGAGACCCAAGCAAAGAAGCTGCCTCGGGTCCTCCGGAGAGGACGGCCTCCCTCATTTCGCCGGTTTCGGGCACGATGGCGCGGACGGCGTTCTTTTTTCGAATGGGTGTCGATGCCGACGATGGTAGAATAGCGCATGAGGCTCCCTTCACTGCATGTGGTAAGCGACCACTGTTTCTTTGACGAAAACGATTGTCGCCTAACCCACGATCTGCATAAAGGGGAGCCTCACCGATTTTCATCGGTCATATCGAGCCGGCCCTTGTCAAAACAGGCCCTCGCGACAGCGGCAGCCGCGATAAACTTCATAAGATCCTTGACAAGAGCCTTTGTAGTCGGTAGCCGGGTTTTAGGGGTGGGATGGTGAAAGCCAAACTGCCCTATTTTTTTGCCCAAAATCAGGCTTATAGGGCAAAATCAAGGACGCGCATCATCGCGATGCAGCGCCCCGGCGCTCACCTATCGGACCTGTCGGGGAGGCGCGGGCGCGCGGTCGTCGCCAGGCGGACGCCTTCCTGGCGATGGCCGCGCTCGGACAGGCTCCCAGGCTGCGTCCGGCTTCGTGCTCGAGGGCGCGGACGCGCTCGAGCCCTTCTGTTTCACGGTTCTCGGCCATCCTCTGCTCCATGCCGCCGATGATGCCATGGGCCGCGCCGCGTATCTCGTCGAGCGAGGCCCTCAGCTCGGAAGGTTCTTGCCCTCGCTCCACCCGGCCACGTACCCGAAGCTGTAGTCGCCGGTGTCGAGCCCGCCAGGAGACGACGAAGGCAACGCTCACTGGACCTCGCGGGTCGCGCGAACCGGCAAGGCGGACCCTCCCCTTTCGGCTCGGAATCGTGCATGACGCTGTGGGCAAGCTTCATGGATGGCGGTCTTGAGGGTCTGCGCTTGGGACATGCCCTTCTGGATCACGATGCGCTTGGGCACCTCGAGAAAGAACCTTCGCGCCGCCAGGACGTCCTCGAACGAAACAGGGGTACCTGCTGACCTCGAAACGGCGCGCATGGCGGCCTCGTACCGGGCGACGCCGCCCGTCAGCTCTTCGACGCCCAAGGTGGGCAGTTCCCTTCCCTCGGTCTGGCTCACGTCGAACACGGTGGCCAGGCGGAAGCCCGCAAGCCTGCGCCCGACCCCCTCTTCGGCGCTGTCGTCACGCGCTTCGCCGATGTCGTCGCCCGCCGCTTTCGCCTTGACCACGACTGGGCTGAGGATGCTTCATGCCACGCTCGCCCTTCCTCACCTGCCTGCCGAACTTGTCCTGCCAGGCACGGTAGCCGGCGACCAGCGTCGCGTCTGGGCGCTGCATCGCGATGAGCAGGCAGTTGTTGGCGCTGTAGCCGTGGAATCGCGACATGACGGCGAGGTAGCGGCGATACCTTCCCGACTCGAAGACGCCCTCACGCCCCTCCTCGAGGCTCCATGGTCCGCCTGACCTCCTCGTCGCGCTTCGCTGCGGCCTCGGCGCCGCCTCTTGCCTTGCCTTTTGCCATCGATTTCGCGCCTTTCCCGTATGGACTTCGCATTCACATGCGCTCCGCGCTTCGTGCGACGGGCGCGCATGCCGACACGCGCCCGCCCCCATCACCCTGAACGCGTCGACGGCGCATATCACCAACGTGCGCTCGTTGCCCCAGCGGTTGTAGCTGCAGGTGCATAGGGTGACGACGCTTTTTCGCGGACGAAGTCGAAGCCCTCTCCGACAAGGCTCAGGTCGGCGTCGCCCACGACCCGGGCGAGCCATTGCGCATGCTCGGCGTCGTCGGCGAACCCACCCTTGGCGCCCTCGCGGCTGGCATCTACGACGTCGACCGCAAGCACCCTCAGCCTGGCGTCACCCCGGGGGTTCGCAGGAGATCGGGGAATGCCCTCCGCGTAACCGGCCGAGAACCTCGCCAACGCGGAGAACATCGTGTCGTCGAGGTGGTGGCCCGAACACCAGGGCGTTGCCGGCGCCCAGCAGGCCTTTCATCCGCGCACTTCCAGTGCAGGTAGGGCACGCCGTGGTAGTTCCAGCCGCCGTACACGTGTCGTAGCGGAGGTAGTGGTCGGAATCGCCCTCATGGGCCTGGACGATCGGGGAGTCGATGCCGGCGCCCGGCGCGGTGACCCATCCGGATGATGTCCGGGTGACGCCTGCCAGTAGCCCCAGTCGACGCCCCGGCCGTCGTCGCCGCCAGACCGCCTCGTCTTCGGCGCCGATTGCCGCGACCCTGTTCGGATCGGGGTCGAGGTCGGTCGCCTCTCGGTCAGCCGGCCATGGACGACAGCGCCCTGCGGCCCCAAGGCGAGCACCGCGGCGAGGGCGAGGGCGATGCTCGATTTGATTTTTGTCCTTCATCGACGCCACATGTCGGAGCGCTGGCCGCCGTTCCCCACTTATCTAACGTCCCCACGACGTCCTCGACGCCGAGGTTCTCCCGTGTTTCCATCCATGGTTTCCTCCGTATCCGCAAGGAAGGCGGCCCGAGGGCCGCCTTCCCGCTTTTGCGAGCGTCGGCCCTTAGGCCTCGTGCCTCGCCGTTTCCTCTTCCGAGCTCGAGGCCACTCGGGCTCGGGCTCGTCGGGGTTGCGCCTCCTGCAGGCCGTGCGGCGAGCGCCAATGCCGCCGCGAGGCCATACCGGCGCCCAGCATATAGGGCATGAGGTCCACGCCGGTTTGTCCAGCTTCGCCTGGGGCATCAGGAACTTCGGGGGTGTCGGGGTTGTCGACCACCACCGTCTGGCCGTCGTCGTCGATGTCCTCGTGGACGGCGACGACGATTGCCTTTGGCGTCGAGGCAGAGCTCGAAGGCCACGAGGGCCGCCCCTCCTCGAGATGGGGCGCGTCGAACTCGAAGGCACCTCCACAGCGCCCTCGGCCGCCTTAGGGGGCGAACTCGGCGGCGGCGGTCACGGGGTTGCCGCCGGCGTCGACCAGCGCCCGCCGGTCGACTTGTCGACGAGCGTGCCGTTGCGGTGTAGGTTTCGCCGGGGACGAGGCCCTTTGTACTCCACGGTGGTGTCGACGAGGCCAGACCTTGCCGCTGGCGACGACCTGGTCGCCGTCGGCGTCGGTGACTTCGTGCCTATCTCGACGACGGTTGACGGTTTGCCCTCGTCGGAAAGGGGTCCTCGTGGGCTGCATCTGCACGCCGGCGGCGGAGCTTCGAACACCACGCCCTTACCGCCGAAGCGGCGCCGTCGAACGCGAGCCACCGCCTGCCGTCCGGCTTCGTCGGGGGGCGAACGTTGCGGTTCCGGGTGACCTGCTTGCCGCCGACGGTCACGGGATCGCCGGTTCGGCGTCCATCAGCGCGGCCTCAGCGTGTACTCTCGGCGCCGGGGCCAGTCCCTCGTATGCGACCTCGTCGACGATGGTGATTTCATCGCCGGTGACGGTTTGTCGCTGTCCGCCTTGTCGGTCGCCGTGGTGCCGATGCCCACGAGGCGAACGGTCTGCCTCATCGTCGATGTCGGGCATGGGGGTCGCCACCCTCCACGCCGCCCGACGTCAGGGACTCGAAGGCCACGACGTCCTCGCCCGCCAGCAGGCTCCCGTCGCGAAGGCGAACTTAAAGCTCCACCTCGCCGGCGCGCTTTGGGCCTGAAGGTCTTGCTCTTGGTCACGGGGTTGCGGCGTCGACGCCGACGAGCCCTCGCCGGTAGGACTTGAGCATAAGGGTGCCCGTGAGCGAAGTGCGTACTCGGTGCAAAACGGTCTGTCTGAGGTTCGTCGTAATACGCTGTCTGACAGGGTGACTTCGCCGAAGCTCAGCCACATGGTCGCCGTCAGTTGACGCGTCCGCGGCCTCGGTCTGATGCCTTAGGGGCTCCCTCCTGTGTCGGCCGAGGGCTCACCGCCTTGGCGGCGAGGAGTCGCGCTCGATGACGAACGCCTTCTTGACCAGATCGTAGCCACCCTCGTTGGAGTCGCTGCGCAGCTCCTCGAGCGTGTACTTGCCGAAGGGCAGCGCCGCCAAGCCGTCGTCGACCTCGGCTGCGGGCCGTCCTCCCGGAGGGAGAACCACACGCCCGCCTTAAAATCCATGTCCGAGGCGTTGACTGCCCCTCGACGTCCAGCAGCCGGTGCTGCCGTTGGTGTTGGCGCTGCTTATTCCAGGAGGACGCCGTGGAGACGTTGCCGTTCTTGTCGGTCACGACAACATGGGCCTCGCCCGTCGCCTCGTTGGTCACCTTGAAGCAGGGCGACCTGCAAAGGGACTCGTTGTTCCCGGCCATCTTCAGCTATCTCGTTCGTTGCGGACTACCTGGTCGAAGAACTCGAGATATTAAGCCGCCTCCCGAGGAAGGCCTTTACGATGGTGCCGTTCTCGCGGATCTGGAACGTCTTGGGCTCGCCGTCAGTCAATAGTAGGAGTCGTTGCTCTTGGTCTCTCCGGATCGCGTAGGTGCCGTAGGGCAGCGCGTCGGCGGCGGTCTGCGCGGTATAGGCGCCCGCCTCCTCGTTCCACGCTGTGGTCACGGTGGCCACCGTCCCGGGCTCAGACACTCGCCGCCGACCAGCACCTTGGACGCCGACTCGTTGGTTATGGTGAACTCAATGTCGGCGAGCGGAGCCACAGCCCGGCCCGCACCGTGGAGTCGCCGCCCAGGGCCTCCTGGACTGCCCACGAGCTCACTGTCGGACTTCTCAGCACCGCCGCGGGCGACGTGTCGTCGCGGGGCCGCCCGTCAGGTCGACGACCTCGCCGTTCTCCCTAATATTTGCCGTCTTCGACCAATCCGAGGCGAGGTAGCCCCTCGGGGGCCTGCGACTCGACGACCTTGTAGGCGCCGCACGGCAGGTCGCCCGACCCGGTGGCGGCCACGTACGCGTTCGCCGTGCAGCGTCCCACTCGGCCTCGATGGTTTTCACGACCTCGCCGTCGCCGTAGGACCTCCCCGCCGACCAGCGCTTCTTCCGAGGCGTTGACGATGTCGAACCTCGCTCCGGCGAGACTGGCGTCGCCCTGGCGCGCTGCCGGCGAGTCCTCCTTAGACTTTGAGGCCGCCCGTCTTCCAGGCGAAGCTCACAGAACCCAGGCGTCGCGGAGCCGGTCTTCACCGAGAAGGCCTCGAAGCCCGTGGACACCCCTCGTCAGCACGGCGGTTCTTCACCTTGGACCAGGTGTCGCCAAGGAGCTCGTCCTGGCCCACTTCTCGAACTGAGCGTTGGTCCCGTAGGCCGCCTTCGTCGCGCGCGAGCCCTGGTAGGCGAACGACAGCATCACGTGGCTCGCCACCAGGTACTTTGTCCTCGCTCCAACCGTTCCGTCATACCACCTTTCCGGGAACACGGACTCGTCGAAGCCCGGCGCGCCGTAGCTGAACCACATCGCGGCGGCCAGGTCACCGCTGTCGGAGATGCCGACTTCGAGTAGGTCCCCGGCGCGGGCGTGCCCGCCGCGGGTTCGGCGCAGTAGGCCACCTCGCCGTCGGCCCACATGCGCGTCGTCGTGAAGTATAGCCGGCGTAGGGGGACGTCGTCGCCGACGGTCACCTCGACGGACTCGGCTGCCTGCGCCTGCATGGGCGCCGACACGCACATGCCGACGAAAAGCGCCACGCTCATCATGATTCGGACGATCTTCGACAAGGCGGCGGTCTCTGTCGCTCTCGCTGTCATGGCCGCCTCCTTAGAACGGATGTCGTCGTGCGCCCGGCCCTGCCGACGCGCGGCTGGTCGTCCTGGTGCGCGGCCGACGCCGCTGCGGCGGCCGCGTCGGCCCGATCGTGGAGGCTTCGCTGCTTTCCAGGGAGGCGAGGCAGTCCCTGCCGCTGCTGGTCCAAGGCGAAGCGGACCTGCTCCGGCATGACCTTGACCGTCTCGCGCACCTTGCCGCCGTCGGCGTCCAGCACTGGTTTCCCGTCCTCGCCGAGCACGGTCTTCTGCAGCCACACCTCGCGGCCCTTCAGCAACGGGATGTCGCGGTAGTCCTCTCCTTGCGCGACTCGTTCACGTACCAGCGGGGAGAACTCGAAGAAGCTCACGTCCCGGCCGTCGATCGACGTGCCCTGGGCATGGTCACGGAATTGAACGTGCGCTGCTCGCCCGTCTCGCGGTCCGTGGGAGATTCCTCCCTCACGAAGTTCTTGTGGAGCGTCACATAGACGCTCTTGCTCTCGTTAGGCATGCGCCCTTCCTTTCGAACGGTTCGGGCGGGCCGTGCGGCCCGCCTCGTCGGACGGGCGGGCGCTCGCGGGCAGAAAGCCCTCTCCTTCCCGGGAAAGGTCGCGGGCGCCGCCCTATCCCAAGCCCGGAAGAGCCGCCGTTTGGACAAGGCGTGCCGAAAAAAGGGGGCGGCGTGCGGTCCCTTGCCCCACGCTCGCCAGTCGAAAACATGTGGAGCGGTATAATGTCCCCTCAACTGAAAGCATCAACCAACCCGGGAGGAAAAGCGGATGTTCGAAGACCTCAGCGCCTACAGCGAGAACAACCGCCTCGAGGCGAAAGAAGCAAAAGGCGGGCCGCCCAAGAGCATCTGGGAAACCTACTCGGCCTTCGCCAACACCGCAGGCGGCGTCATCCTGCTGGGCGTGGAGGAGCTGGCCGACCACTCGCTCAACGCCACCGGCGTCAAAAAGATCCGCGCGCTGCTCGACGATTTTGGAACGCGGCCAACGACCCCACGCGCGTAAGCGCGGTGGTGCTCACCGACTCCGATGTCTCGTGCGCGACGTGGATGGCAATCAGGTAATCGCCATCCACGTGCCGAGCGAACCGCGCGATCAAGCCGGTCTTCCTGCACGGCAACCCCAGCCCTCGTTCCGCCGCAACCACACGGCGACTATCGCTGCGACCATCGACGAGGTGCGCTCATGATGCGCGACGCCGCCGACGAGAGCCAGATTCCAAGCCCCCTTCCGCGCGTGCGCATGGACGAGCTCAACAAGACAAGTTAGGGCCCACCGCCAGCTTTGCAACACCAGCACGGGGTATCCCCTTGGACTGACCTCTCCGACTACGAGTTTCCCTACCACATCGGCGCGGCAGAATATACCGACGACGGCGGCGAGCTTCACCCAGCGCAATAAGCCTCATCATGTTCGGCGAGGACTGGCGCATCGCCAAGAGTTCCCCTAGCTACATCCTTGATTACCGACAGCAGCTCGCCGGCCGAGCGCCGGCCAGGACCATAACGTCAAAGAGCGGCGAGTGGTCGGGCACGCCTATGACTTCTTCTTCCGCCTACAACCTGGCCAGGCAAGCGCTCAAGACCCGTTTAGGCTGGGCGGAATCCACCGCGTGGACGTACGCCTGCGCACCGAGCCCTCGCGCGCTGGCCAACTGCCTCGTACGCGGAATCACACCGGCACAGGGCATCACGGTCGTGGGAGCGGGACAAGATAACCGCCTCAATCCGGGCGACTTCAGGACCAGCGAGCTGCTGCGGCGCAGGTCCTGACCATCGCAACCAGGCCATGCTCAACATGTTCAGCGCTATCGACACGCATGAGCGAGCCGGCCCGGGCATCGATCATGGATCTCGTGCGGTTACGATGGTTCGCTACCCGGCAGGTAGAGTTTGAACGCACCACGCTGACGCTAACAAACAACGACAAGGCATTTCGGCGGCGAAAGAGAAGCCGCTCGAAACGGAAGCGAGCCCATAAGCCCGCGAATCGCGGGAATTCAACCTCTACAAACTTTCTCTGGTCACGCTAGAAGAGAACGAGCAGAGCGCCATTAGCTAGCCATGACGAACGGCCGCGTCACCACTGCCAAGCTAGCAGAGGAAGGGGCCTCACGCTGAAAGCCGCCCTGTAAGCAATCGTCACCAGGCAGTCGTTGAGGACGGCCTGAATGAGGGAAAAGCAGCAGGACCCGCACCAGTACTACCGCATGCAAACAGATCGCCATCTCGCGTCGGCCAAGTAACGGGCTGGGCAAAAAGTTCAGGTAACATAACTTCGCAGATGAGAGCGCTATCTGATTCTTTTTTTGAGTTGATTTCGCCAAGTAATCGACCAAGCAAATTGCCAAGCAGAAGAATCTACGGCACCATTGACATTGCAAAACGTAGAGGTGAGCGCCTCACGTTTCTGACACCCAGATTGGCCGTCCTTCGGTAGCGAAGGCTGCTGCATGTCGCACACGACGCTTCCAGGATGCGCTTCGATATTAGAGAAACAGCAACAAGTCACACCAGGGCCTGTTCGCCTGTTCGGCCCTCTATGCTCGCCGCCGAGAGCCAAACCTGCGCGCTGCGAGGTGGCGAAAGGCATCCTCGTCGATCGGATGAGGCCGGCCGCCCTCGCCCGCGCACGAAAAATGGCGGCATGCCCGGCGTAAGACGGCGTCGCCGGCCGTACCGCCCTTTGGCTTCGTGTGGCCAGGCCTTTCGAAGCCCGCGCCCAACCCTATCCGCTCATGACGTCGCGGGCCCAGGCCCTGCTTCACCACCAGGCTGAGTAATCAGCAGGACGCAGACGGCAAGGTACCAGCGCGTAGCTCAGGCCGCCGACGACGCTGTCCATCGGCGTGTCAAAGCCGGCGTTCACCGCGTCGAGCCCGCCCAGCACCACGGGGAAGCTTACGAGAATCACGAGGATGATGACGCCCGCCAGGCACGCTGGCGAAGCTGCGCAGGTACCCGATGCCGATCTGCCTGGTGTCCTCCAGGCCCATGAGGCTCAACGGTATAGCTGAACGCCGCCATCAGATAGAGCTGGATGGCGCGGGCCCAGCTCACCACCAGGGCCACGATGTAGGCCACCAGCACCACGACCCAGCTGACCAGCGCGACCACGCCATGCCCAGAAGAGCCGGCACGTCGTCGTCGGTGGTGGTGATGGACACCTTGCCCATGTCCAGTTTCCGCGCCGTTGCCGAACAGGTCGGTCACCCGCTGATGGCGATGCGCGTCACCTCGTGGAAAGCGCCTGCATGAGCTCGAAGGAGTGCTGCACCAGGAACAGGAACATGAAGAACACCAGCAGGAACACGACCTCCTTCACCGCCGGCATGCTGGAGCTGCCGTCCATGCGCTGGCTGATCTTGATGAGCTGCACGGTGAACACGAAGGAGAGCACCCCCGCAGCCGATGGGCAGGATGGCGCTCTCCCACACGCCGTGCACGATGTCGTACATGCTCACGGTGCCGGAGCCGCCCAGCATGGTCTCGAAGCTGGCGGAGAGCACGCCCCCGGCGCCGATGGACCTGAGCACGTCCACCTGGGCCCCGAAGATCCAGTTGCAGAAGTCCCGCAGCACGCCGCAAAGCCACGAGTTGACGGTGTCGGCGATGTCGGCGTGCGCAGGCTGCGGCAGCCAGAGCATCGCCGCGCAGAAGAGCGCGCTGCCCGCGAGCGAGAGCAGGAACCTCCGCCGCGCCGGCGCGTCGCCCGACCGATTCTCTCAGCAAAGCGACCCCCCTAGCCCGACACGGTGAACTTGCCGTCGGCGTACGCCACCACGAGGACGGTCCTCGCGGGTCGTCGGCATGGAACGGCGCCGAGACGGTCTTAGTTAGTCGACGGACGCCTGCCGTCGAAGGAGGCCGACGCCGCCTGGGGCACGTTTCGGCCATGTAGGCCGCAGGGCCTTGCGCAGCGGCCTGCGTCGCCGACGACGAGGCCTGGTGAAGTATCCATCCTGCTGACGGATACGGGCCCTCGGTGACGTCCTCCGAATACTTCTTTGCTCACCTTGAAGTCGTCGCTGGACATGGTTGCCGCGCCGCCGGACCGGTCGAATACCAGCGTCCAGGTGACGCTGTCCTGCGAACTCGTCGGTGCCGGCGACCGTGAGCACGGCCTGCTCGCCGGCGTCTGCCTCCTCCACCTCGGAAACGGTCAGCACGTGGATCTTGCCGTCCGCCCCTTTCTCGATGACCATGCCCTTGGACATCTTGCAGCGAGCCCGCGTCGCTCTTCCAGCCCTTGGAGCAGGCGAGCTCGTAGGGACGATGCCGCGGGCGCCTCGGCGCCCTGGCCTTGAGCGGCCTCCTCGGCGGGCGCCTCCTGCACGGTCTGCTGGTCCGTCCCCGCCGAGCGCAGGGGGCGCAGCTCGCGACCGACAGCGCGATCCCGATGGCCAGCGCGCCCGCCGCGATGGCGGCCAATGCCTTCGTCTTCTTCTCCATTTCGAAATCTCCTTATCCGGTGTATCTGAGGGCGCAGGTGAAGTACGAGATCCCCGTCGCCTTCCTGCACACGTCGCCCGTGCGCGGTTCGTGTATGTACTGTCGCCTCCCACGTAGATGGCCACGTGGCCGTACTTGTAAGGATGTCGCCCGGCCGCGCCTGCGACAGCGGCACGACGGTGAGCTCTTGAGCTGGTCTTCCCGTGTAATGGCGATGCTTATGCCCGCCCGTCGGTAGCAGTACTGGGTGAGGCCGCTGCAGTCCAACCCCACGCCGGGCGTCGAGCCCGCCCCAGACATAGGGCACGCCCAGCTGGCTGTAGGCAGCCTGCACGATGGCGCGTCGCCGCCGGCCGCGCCCTTCTCCGGGAAGTCGTCGACGCCCATGCCGTCGAAGCGGTACAGGTTGTAGGCCCTCGCGAGACCGACTTCAGGCTCTCCACGTACTCCGAGCTCGTGGCGTAGCCCGCGTCCTTCAGGCCCTCGGCCATCTTGTCCGAGTCATGGTCGGCGATGGCCTCCTTGATGAACGCGTTGTCCGCATAGCGGCTGTTCTGGCAGGAGAACCCTGCTCCTGAACCTCCGATGCAGTCCGCGTCGCCCTTGGAATACGGTGAAGTCAGCTAAGAGGAGCAATACGTAACTGAACGAAGGCATTGA
>VOFG01002859.1_pt1 | contig 25965 bp, 34 predicted proteins | sample 5384171 | NCBI WGS metagenome assembly VOFG01 (sample SAMN12384726, study PRJNA508395) | human gut metagenome | isolation source: healthy gut F | host: Homo sapiens | reverse complement strand
CTGGCTGGACGGGTGCCGGTTTTGAACACGTGAGGCCCATCATCACCCCGCGCTTCACCCCCAGCTGCACCGACGAGCTCATGGCAGAACTCGGGAAGATTGCCCGCGAGCGCGGGCTCTATGTCCAGTCGCACCTCTCCGAGAGCACGAACGAGATCGCGTGGGTGCGCGAGCTCAGCCCCCGGCTGCGCGCGGTACTGGGAGACGTATGACAAATTCGGCCTGTGGAAGAACCACACCCTCATGGCGCACTGCGTCCACTCCGACGACGAGGAGCTGCGCGCCATGCGCGAGCACGGCGTCGTCGCCGTCCACTGCGCCGACTCGAACATCAACATCATCTCGGGCGTCTGTCCCGTGCGGCACCTGCTCGACGCGGGCGTCCGGGTCACGCTCGGCTCGGACATCGCGGGCGGCGCGCAGCTGGCGATGAACAAGGTTGTCACCATGAGCATCCGCGCCTCGAAGATGCGGCGGATCCTCGACGGCTGGCAGGGCGATTTTCTCACCGTGGAGGAGGGGTACTACCTCGGCACGACCGCCGGGCACCGCTACTTCGGCGCGGGCGGCGGCTTCGCCGTGGGCGATAAGCTCCACGCCATCGTCGTCGACGACGGTGACCTGCCGGAGCCGACGCGCCCGCTCTCCGTGCAGGAGCGGTTCGAGCGCGCGCTCTACATGATGCACCGCCATAACATCACCGCCGTCTACTCCGACGGACGGCTCGTGGTGAGCCGCTGAAAAAAGTTGATAATTTGTTCATGATTTCTGCAGTGGACTTGGTATAATACAAGCACCAAAGGAGCGGCCGGACGCAAGAGAGCCGCTTCCGGGAATCAAGATGTAAGGAGCGATATGATGGAACAGATCAAGCAAACGCGCGAGCGACGCCATCGACAAGCTCTGCTACCTCTCGCTGACCGACGATAAGGTCGGCCTTGACCGCGGCGATTTCAAAATCGAGATCACCGTGGATAAGGACGCGCGCACGCTGACCGTGAGCGATAACGGCATCGGCATGGACAAGGACGAGCTGGAGAACAACCTCGGCGTCATCGCCTCGTCCGGCTCGTACAAATTCCGTCAGGAGGCCGAGCAGAAAGAGGACATCGACATCATCGGTCAGTTCGGCGTGGGCTTCTACTCCGCGTTCATGGTCGCGGACGAGATCACGGTCGTCACGAAGAAATACGGCGCGGAGACCGCCTACCGCTGGCAGTCCTCCGGTGCGGACGGCTACACCGTCAGCGAATGTGAAAAGGCGAGCGTCGGCACCGACGTCATCATGCACCTCAAGGCGGACACGGACGAGGAGAAATATTCCGAGTACCTCGACGGCTATCGGCTCTATGAGCTGGTGAAGAAATATTCCGACTACATCCGCTACCCCATCCGTATGCTGCGCCCGACGCGCAGGGTCAAGGATGGCAGCGACCCCGAAAAGCCCGAGTACGAGTATGTGGACGAGATGACGACGGTCAACTCCATGGTGCCGCTCTGGCAGCGTCCGCGCGGCGAGGTGACGGACGAGGAGTACGAGAAGTTCTACCAGTCCATCGCCCATGCCTTCGACAAGCCGCAGCGCGTCATCACCGCGAGCGTCGAGGGCGCCGTGACCTATAAGGCGCTGCTGTTCATTCCCTCGCAGCGGCCGATGGACTTCTACAGCGAGGGCTATGAAAAGGGTCTGCAGCTCTACTCCGCGGGCGTGATGATCATGGATCACTGCGACGCGCTGCTGCCGGATTATCTGCGCTTCGTGCGCGGCGTGGTGGACTCCCCCGACCTGAGCCTGAACATCTCGCGCGAGCTGCTGCAGCACGACCGTCAGCTCAAGGTCATCGGGAACAGCCTGGAGAAGAAGCTCCGCGCCGACCTCGAAAAGCTGCTGCGCGACGACCGCGAGGGCTACGAAAAATTCTACGAGAACTTCGGCCGCGCCATCGGCTTCGGCATTGCCGGGCCGGACGGGCTGAGCCGCAAGGAGGCGCTGCAGGATCTGCTGCTCTTCTACTCCTCGACGGAGAAGAAGCTCGTCACCCTGCGCGAGTACGTCGACCGGATGCCGGAGAGCCAGAAGTACATCTACTACGCTGCGGGCGAGAACGTCTCCGCCATCGACCACCTGCCGCAGACCGAGCTGCTGAAGGACAAGAACTATGAGATCCTTTACCTCACCGGTGAAACGGACGAATTTGTTCTGCAAATGCTGGGCAAGTATGCCGACAAGGAGTTCCGCTCCATTGTCGACGGCGAGCTGGACCTCGGCGACGAGGAGGAAAAGGTCCTCGACGAAAAGCCGGAGCTGATGCAGTTCGTCAAAGAAACACTCGGCGATAAGATCAAGGAGGCCCGCGCTTCCCGCCGTCTCAAGACGCATCCCGTGTGCATGACCGCGGGCGGCCAACGGAAGGAGGCGGCGCAGTCTTGAAAAAAAGCAGAAGGAAAAAAACCGCGCCAGCCCATGACGAAGCAGCGCAGGCGCGAGCTGGTGATTTGGCTGGCGGCGGTGGCGGTGTTTCTGATCGCGTCGATTCTCGTCGGCCCCCGGCCGGTCCGAGACCGTGCAGGAGACGATGCGCGACGCCGTGCTGCACGAGACGAACCGCGTGAGTCTCTTCGGCATCAGGACGTAAACCCGGGTCTGATCTCGGCGATGCTCGTCTCGGCGTTTCTGCTGGTCGCGGCGGCGCTGATCCGGATTTTTGCGATCCCGCGCTTCAAGATGATCCCCGTAAATTCCAGCTGCTGCTTGAGCAGCTGGTGAGCCTGTTCGACGGCTGGCCCGGGGCAGCAGCCCGCGCCGCAACGGCTTCCTCGGCGCGTACATCTTCGCTGCGGGCGTCTACATCTTCACTGGGACGCTCTCGGAGCTGATCGGCGTGCAGGTCATGGCCCAACGGCCACGCCGTCACGCTGCCCGCGCCGCTGTCGGACGTGAACGCGGCCATCGCGCTCGGGTGCCTGTCGTACCTGATCATTCTCTCCGGCGGCATCGCCGGCGACGGGGGAATCAAGGGTGTCGGCAAGACGCTCAAGGAGTTCTCGCTCCCGATCTCGATGAGCTTCCGTCTGTTCGGCGCGCTGCTGAGTGGCCTGCTGGTGACGGAGCTGGTGTACTACTATGTGAACCTGAGCTTCGTGCTGCCGGTGCTGGTGGGCGTGCTGTTCACGCTCCTGCACGCGTTCATCCAGAGCTACGTGCTCACGATGCTCACCGCGATGTTCTACGGAGAGGTCTCCGAGCCGTCTCCGCCCCCGCAAGAAGAAAACAAAAAGCCGCCTGAACCGGCGCAGATGCTTCAAAAGTAAAATAGGAGGAAATTTCCCATGAAAAAAGATGCTTCAGTCCAAGAATTTCCGCGCGCTGGCTCTGGTGCTGGCGCTGCTGGTGGTGCTCAACGCGCTCGGCGTGCCCATCGACGGCGGGGGAGACATCCGCGCCGACGGCTACCGCGCAGTGGAGAGTCCCGCTCCCGGTATCATCGACCGCCAGAGCGTCGACACGCCGCTTGAGACGGGCATTCTGACCGTCGACTCGATGTTCCCCATCGGCCGCGGCCAGCGCGAGCTTGTCATCTGCATCTATGTCGCCATCGGACAGAAGGCGAGCTCCGTTGCCCAGCTCAAAAAGACGCTGGAAACGCACGGCGCGATGGATTATACGATCATCGTCAACGCCACGGCGAGCGATCCCGCGCCGTTACAGTACATCGCGCCCTACGCGGGCTGCGCCATGGGCGAATACTTTATGAATAAGGGCCGCGACGTGCTGATCGTCTACGACGATCTTTCCAAGCACGCCATCGCGTACCGCGCGATGAGCCTTCTTTTGGAGCGCTCTCCAGGCCGCGAGGCGTATCCGGGCGACGTGTTCTATCTGCACTCCCGCCTGCTCGAGCGCGCGGCGCATCTGAGCGAGGAGAAGGGCGGCGGCAGCATCACGGCGCTGCCGATCATCGAGACGCAGTCCGGCGACGTGTCGGCCTATATCCCGACGAACGTCATTTCCATCACCGACGGTCAGCTCATTCTGGAAACGCGCCTGTTCTTCTCCGGCCAACGTCCGGCGGTGAATGTGGGCCTGTCCGTGTCCCGCGTGGGCGGCGACGCGCAGACCAAGGCGATGAAAAAGGCAGCCAAGACCATCCGCCTCGACCTTTCGCAGTACCGCGAGATGGAGTCGTTCACGCAGTTTGCAAGCGACCTCGACGAGTCGACGGCAAAGCTTTTATCCTACGGTCAGGGCTTGATGCGCATGCTGCGGCAGAAGCAGTTCCACCCCTACAAGCAGTATGAGCAGGTCATCCTGCTCGTCGCGGGGCTGAACCATGTTTTTCAGGAGATCGTGCCAGAGCAGCTTGACGCGTTTATCCCCGCGCTCTTGCAGCACTTTGGCGAGACGCAGGGCGCGCTGTGCAATGCCATCGAGCAGACCGGACAGCTCAGCGACGATCAGCAGTCGCAGATCATCGAGATCGCAAAGAAATTTGTGCAAAGCTATTTTTCCAAATAAAAAGTGAGGTGACAGGTACATGGCGAGCATGAAGGAGATCCGCGAGCACATCGCGAGCATCCAGAGCACGCAGAAGGTGACGAACGCGATGTACCTCATCGCCTCGACCAAGATGCGGCGGGCGAAAGAAGACCTTGCCAAGACGCGCCCGTTTTTCGACGCGGTCTCGACGCAGATCGAGCAGATCTTCCAGCACGCGGGCGAGATCGAGAGCCCGTACCTCTACCGGGGCAACGCGGACGATCTGGCCCAGCCGGGAACATACGCCTATCTTGTGGTGACGGCGGACCGCGGCCTTGCGGGCGCCTACAACCAGAATGTTATTCAGGAGACGATGAAGCGCCTTGAAAAGCACCCCGACAGCCGCCTTTTTGTGGTGGGCGGCAACGGGCGGCACTTCTTCTCCGGCCACGGCGTGCCGGTGGAAAAGAGCTTCCTCTACGATGCGCAGAGCCCCACGCTCCGCCGCGCGCGAGAGATCACGGCGAAGCTTTTGGATCTCTTCGACCGGGGCGAGATCTCCAAGCTCTTTATCATCTACACCGACCTTGGCAACGGCGTGGACATGGACGTGCGCACCGTGCGCCTGCTGCCGCTGGAGGATGAGCACTTTGCCAAAGAGGAGACGGAGGAAAAGCCCATCCGCTTTGAGCCCTCGGCAGAGGAGGTGCTCGCCAGGGTCGTGCCGGCGTACATCACGGGCTTTTTGTACTCGGCGATGGTCGACAGCTTTTGCGCCGAGCAGAACGCGCGCGCCTCTGCCATGGACTCGGCCAACCAGAACGAGGACGACATGCTGCGCGAGCTGCAGCTCGAGTACAACCACGAGCGGCAGGGCGCCATCACGAGCGAGATCACGGAGGTCTCCGCCGGCGCGCGCAGCAAGAAGAACCACATGAAGAAGGAGGCGCAGCATGCGCACAGGTAAGATCATTCAGGTATCGGGCAGCGTGGTGGACGTGCGCTTCCCGCACGGCGAGCTGCCGCGCATCCGCGAGGCGCTGTCCGTCGAGCTGAACGGCAAGCGCCTTGTGATGGAGGTGGAGCAGCATTTGAGCGCCGAAACGGTGCGCTGCATCATGCTCTCCGGTAGCGAGGGCCTCAGCCGCGGCATGACCGTCACGGGCGAAGGCAGCGGCCTTCGCGTGCCCGTCGGCAAGGCGACGCTCGGACGGCTTTTCAACGTCTTTGGCGATACCATCGACGGCGGCGCGCCGATCGGCGGCGCGGAGCCGCGCCGCAGCATCCACAGAAAGCCCCCCGCCTTCGACGAGCAGAGCCCGAGCGTTGAGATCTTGGAGACCGGCATCAAGGTCATCGACCTTTTGGAGCCCTATCCGCGCGGCGGCAAGATCGGCCTGTTCGGCGGCGCGGGCGTCGGTAAAACGGTGCTCATTCAGGAACTCATCCACAACATCGCCGTCGAGCACGGCGGCTATTCGATCTTCACCGGCGTGGGCGAGCGCAGCCGCGAGGGCAACGACCTCTGGAACGAGATGCACGAGAGCGGCGTTATCGACAAGACCGCGCTCGTCTTCGGCCAGATGAACGAAGCGCCCGGCGTTCGTATGCGCGTGGCGCTGACAGGCCTTACCATGGCCGAATACTTCCGCGACGAGGAGCAGCGCGACGTGCTGCTGTTCATCGACAATATTTTCCGCTTTGTGCAGGCGGGCAGCGAGGTCTCGACCCTTCTCGGCCGCATGCCCTCCGCCGTCGGCTATCAGCCGACGCTCGCCCCTTTCAGGTACACATCCTCGCCGCGGATCACACGTTCTACGAGGGTCCTTGCGAGCGTCTCTGTCGTCCCCACGGTCGACGGGGAGGCCGGCATCCTCGCGCACCACTGCAATATCATTGCGGCGGTCGTGCCGGGGGAGCTGCGCTGCCGCACACCGGAGGGAGAGGGAGTACCGCGCCGCCGTCTCCGAGGGCCTTGTGAAGGTGGAGGGCGGCGACGTACTTGTCCTCGTCGACTCAGCCGAGCGCCCCGAGGAGATCGACGCCAACCGCGCCCTCGCCGCGCCGCGCGCCCGCGAGGAGATGATCCAGAAGCGCAGCATCCAGGAATACCGCATGGCGCAGGCCAACCTCGCCCGCGCGCTCAACCGTCTGCGGGTGAAGGGGCGGACAATAACATGCAAGAGGGCAAGCCCTTTTGCATGAAAGCCTCGCCCGCCCGCGCCTTGGCGGCTGGCTGCGACACCGCTGGCCCGACATCAACCGTCGGGTCTGCCGAGGCCAGTTCCTTTGGGCCGAGGCCCGCGCAGGGTGTTTTTTGCGACGTACCCGCCGCAAAAAACGACTCGGACTTTTATTTGCGCAGCGCCGCGGCGGCGCGAACTCTAAGACTTTCAGAAGCAGCGTATGGCTATGCCATACGCTGCTTCTGTTTTTGCGGGCGGAGCTTGACAAGTAGTGGGTAGCAGGCTATAATAGTTCAAAATTGAACTGTCTATTTTTGATGAATTGAGGTGTGCTATGAATCCGAGTATTGAATTTGCGCGCAAGACGGCGCTGGCCTACGGCGCGGTCTGCCGGCCGTTGTGTCAGGAGCTGGGCCTTGCGCAGACGGCGTTTGACATCCTGCTCTTCCTCGCGAACAACCCCACCTATAAACGGCGCGGGACATCGTCGAGGTGCGGCACATCAAAGCCAATCTCGTATCGATCCACGTCGACCGGCTCGTGCGGGAGGGCTATCTCACACGGCAGGCCGTGGCGGGCGACCGGCGGAAGGTGAGCTGCTGCTGTACCGACCGCGCCCGGCCGGTCATCGAGCGCGGCCGGGCGCTGCAGAGCGACTTTTTGACGGCCTGATGGCGGGCATCGACGAGCCGACGCGTGCGGCGTTCTTCGCGGCCATGGCGCGCATGGAGCAAAAATCTGGACAAAATTCTCGAGGAGACGAAGTAACATGAAGATTCTGCTGACCATTCTGGTCACCTTTTTCGCCGGCATGGGCGCAGGCCTCGGCACCGGTTTTGCTGGCATGAGCGCCGCGGCGGTCATCAGCCCCATGCTCATCACATTTCTCGGCATGGACCCCTATATGGCGGTGGGCATCGCGCTCTCGTCCGACGTGCTCGCAAGCGCCGTGTCTGCCTACACCTACCACAAAAGCAAAATCTCGACATCCAAAACGGTCTCATCATGATGGCAAGCGTGCTGGCCTTCACCGTGGTCGGCAGCTACGCCGCGAGCCTTGTCCCCTCGACCACGATGGGCAGTTTCTCCGTCTTTATGACCTTTCTGCTCGGCGTGAAGTTCATCGTCCGTCCCGTCATGACGACAAAGGAGGCCATGGCCGGGCGTGAGCGCGAAAAAGCGCGCCGTGCAGTCATTCGCTCTGCGGCGTGCTCATCGGCTTTATCTGCGGCTTCATCGGCGCGGGCGGCGGCATGATGATGCTGCTCATCCTCACCTCCGTGCTCGGCTATGAGCTCAAGACCGCCGTGGGCACCAGTGTTTTCATCATGACCTTCACAGCCCTCACCGGCGCCATCTCCCACTTCGCCATCGGCGGCGCGCCGGACTGGACGGTGCTCGCGCTCTGCGTGCTCTTCACGCTCCTCTGGGCGCGCATTGCCGCCGTGTTCGCCAACAAGGCCGCTCCCAAAACGCTCAACCGCGCGATTTTGGGGGAATGGCAGTTGAATCGGCTTGTCCTGCCCTTCCGGCGGGGCACTTTTCCCACGCGGGAAAAGTGCCCAAAAGCGGGATATCTGTAGGACGTGGCCTAAGCTTTGTATTGTCTCCTCCTGCGCCGCTGCCGCTGATGGTGTGAAATGTAGGAGGTGCGTACTTTACGTAGCCGGTGTCCCCGACGGCACGAAAACATAAGAAACATGCACCGATATTTTGCAGAATCAGCGCCATCGCAGGGATGATTCTACATTTAAAGCCCCTTGCAAAGCACTCCCAACCATGCGGGACACACCCCAACGGTCTAAACGGTACGGGGCGCGCAGGGATCCTTAAACCGCAGGTTTAAGCGGCGTTTTTTAGCATACTTTTTTGCCGCTGCTGGCAAAAGTATGCCGGCGGATGCATCTGCCAACCTTCCAAAACAGGTTGTCCGCACACCGCGGACAATCAGATGTACATTTGTTTTCTTAACATGCCCTCAATATTGTGAAAGGAGGAGAGTACAAAAATGATTAGCTTTCTGCTGTGTCTGGCACTGCTGATCGGCGGCTATCTTGTCTACGGTAAGGTCGTCGAAAACACCTTCGGGCCGGATGACCGTGAGACCCCTGCCGTCAAGATCAACGACGGTGTGGACTATGTTGTCCTGCCGGAATGGAAGCTCTTTATGATCCAGCTTCTGAACATTGCCGGCCTTGGTCCGATCTTCGGCGCACTTCAGGGCGCTCTGTGGGGCCCCATCGTTTTCCTGTGGATCACCTTCGGCACCATCTTCGCCGGTGCGGTCCACGACTATTTCTCCGGTATGATGAGCGAGCGTAACGAAGGCGCGTCCATCTCCGAGATCGCCGGCATTTACCTCGGCGGCGCGATGAAGAATGTCATGCGCGTGTTCAGCGTCGTTCTTCTGGTCATGGTCGGCACCGTGTTTGCTGTCGGCCCCGCCGGTCTGATCGTAACGCTGTTCAAGCAGGGTGGCTACGACCGGTGTCGTTGCCACGACGCTGTTCTGGCTGATCATCGTTCTGATCTACTATTTCATCGCAACCTTCCTTTCCATTGATAAGATCATCGGCAAGATCTATCCCCTGTTCGGCATCTGCCTGATCGTCATGGCAGTCGGCGTGGCCGTCGGCATTTTGTCAACCCTGCCTACACCATTCCCGAGATCTGGAGCACTTCGGTTCCATGCATCCCTCCGGCACACCGATCTGGAGCTTCATGTTCATCACCGTCGCCTGCGGCGCGATCTCCGGCTTCCACTCTACACAGAGCCCCCTGATGGCACGCTGCATGAAGAGCGAGAAGCAGGGTCACTTCGTGTTCTACGGCGCCATGGTTTCCGAGGGCGTTATCGCTCTGGTGTGGGCCGCTGCCGGTTGCGCACTGTATGAGGTCACGGGCGGCCTGAACACCGGCCTTGCCGCGATCCTCGCCAACGGCCAGTCCGCCGCTATCTACGATGTCTGTGTCAAGACGATGGGTAGGTCGGTGTGCGCTGGCTATGCTGGGCGTCATCGCCTGCCCCATCACCTCCGGCGATACGGCATTCCGCAGCGCCCGTCTGACGCTGGCCGACTGGCTCAAGCTTGATCAGAAGAAGCATGAACGAACCGTCTGATCCTCTGCATCCCCGTGCTGGGCGTCGGCGCCTTCCTCGGCATCGGCAATGCCCTCGGCAAGATCGACTACACCATCATCTGGCGTTACTTTCAGCTGGACCAATCAGACCCTCGGCTATGATCGTTCTGTGGGCTGCCTCCATGTGACCACCGCCGTCCCCGCGAGAACTACTGGATCACCGCCGTCCGCTTCGGCCCCTTGCGGCGTGGGCGAAAAGGCCCTATCTCAACAGTTTTTTCATCGACCGGCGCTACTATGTGGCGCTCTCGTCCGTGCGGCGCGTTTTCAAGCGTGTCGCCATGAGCAAGGGCGGCTTCAGCGGCAAGGGTGTCTTCGGCTCCATCCCGTATCTGGTGGTGGAATATGACGGCGGCCAGGTGAAGCAGTGTACCTTCAAGCACGAGGACGACGTAGACCGTATGATCGAGTGCATCGCCCGGTACCTGCCCGATATTCCGCTGCACAGCGAGAAGGTCGAGCGCCACCTCGCCGAACAGGAGGCCGAGAAGGCCCAGCGCTACGTCAGGAACCTGACAGCGGACGCCGAGACGACCCGCGCGCAGCTTGAGCAGGCGATGGCACTTCTGGAGGAGAACTATGCCGACGAGACGGCGGAGCTCTCCCGCGCGGCAAAGGCCAAGCGCGTCAACGACCACACGAACCCTGCCTATAAGTGGGTCGCCCTCGCCATCGTCATCGCCGGTGCGGCCGCGATGGTCTACGGCATCATCACGCTGATCCGCGGCGGCGGGAGCCTTGGGATCTACTTCGCGCTGTTCGGCTTCGCGGCGGTGTTCCTGTTTTCGGGCGCGCACGTCCTGCCAACGGCGAAGAACAACCGCGGCGCCGTCACCCGCGCGTGGGAGCAGGCGGAACAGGCGCTCGCGGACAAGCTGCCCGCGGACTTCCCCGTCCCGGCGCGCTATGCCCACCCCATCGTCCTGCGCCGGATGATCCGTATCCTGCGCGAGGGGCGCGCACAGACCGCGCCAGAAGCGCTCGAGGTGCTCAAGGCCGACCTGAAGGCGCTGAATGCTTCTGTGCAGGTTGAGCAGGCGGAATACGACGAGGTCGTCGCGATCAAGCCGATGTTTTTGCTGCACGAATATAAGTAGTCAAAAAGAGCGTTGCTCTTTTTGACTAAGGGGATCTCGCTGCGCTCCGCGCCTTGTCCCGCCGCAAGCGCGGGCCTGCGACACTTCGCTACGCGCAAAGAGTATTTTGCGGCTTGCGAGCCGCGAACTCTGTGAGACCTTTATCCCAAAAAAGGGCGTTGCCCTTTTTGGGATAATTTTCGCTTACGCCGCGCCGCACTTGCGGCGCGGCGGTTTTTTCGGTATAATATGATTGTATTTTTATGATTTCAGGCCCGGCGCGCTGCGCGGGCCTTTGCGAGGAGAATTCCCATGCGAGTTGCCATCTATACCCTCGGCTGCAAGGTCAACCAGTATGAGACGCAGGCCATGGAGCAGGAGCTGACGCGCCGCGGCCATACGCTTGTCCCGTTTGAGGACACGGCCGACGCCTATATCATCAACACCTGCTCCGTCACCGCCGTCAGCGACAAGAAGTCCCGCCAGATGATCCGCCGCGCCAAGGGGCGCAATCCCGGCGCGGTCGTCGCCGCCTGCGGCTGCTATGTCCAGACCCACACCGACGAGGCCGAGAGTCTCGGCATCGACCTCGTCGGCGGCACCGGCGAGCGGATGGAAGTTCCTCGACCTGCTCGAGCAGGCCGCTGCCGACCGCCGCGCCCGCGTCCTTGTGGATGAAGCGCTGCGCCGCCGCGAATTCGAGGTGCTCCCCGCCGGGGACAGGCGCGCCGCACGCGCGCGATGCTCAAGGTGCAGGACGGCTGCTGCAATTTCTGCACCTACTGCATCATTCCCTACGCGCGCGGGCCGGTGCGTTCGCGCTGCCGCTGGAGCAGGCCGTGGCGCAGACGCGCCGCCTGCGCGAGGAGGGCTACCGCGAGATCGTCTTCACCGGCATCGAAATTTCCTCCTGGGGCCATGACTTCAAGGACGGCTCCTCGCTCATCGACCTGCTCGAGGCCGTCTCCGCCGCCGCGGGGGACATGCGTCTGCGGCTCGGCTCGCTTGAGCCGCGCACCATCACGGAGGACTTCTGCCGCCGCGCCGCGCGCCTGCCGAACCTCTGCGAACAGTTCCACCTCTCGCTCCAGTCCGGCTGCGACGAAACGCTCCGCCGCATGAACCGCCGCTATGACACCGCGCGCTTTGCCGCGTCCGTGCATCTGCTGCGCGCGTATTTCGACCGCCCCGCCATCACGACCGATCTCATCACCGGCTTTCCCGGCGAGACGGAGGAGGAGTTCGCGCAGACGCTTGACTTTATCCGCGCCTGTGATTTTGCGCGGATGCACATCTTCCCCTACTCCATCCGCCCCGGCACAAAGGCCGCCGCCATGGAGCAGCTGCCCCGTGCGGTGAAGGAGGAGCGCGCCGCGCGCGCCGCCGCCGTCGCCGAGCAGATGCGCCAGAGCTATCTCGCCGGGTGCGTCGGATGCACCTACCCGTCCTCTTCGAGCAGCCGAAGGACGGCCGCTACGCCGGTCACGCGCCGAACTACACCGACGTCGAGGTCGACGGAGAGAACCTGCACAACGCGGTGCGCGCCGTCGAGATCACCGGCGTCGAGGGGGATATTCTGATCGGGAGGATTGTTTGATGAGCCACTTTTCGCCTTTATCAACCGCATGCGCTTCATCCAGCGCTGGTCGCTCATGCGGAACAGCTACACGGAGAATATCCAGGAGCACAGCCACCAGACAGCGGTGCTGGCCCACGCGCTGGCGGTGCTGCGCAACGAGCGCTTCGGCGGCCAGGTGGACGCCGGAGCTGTCGCCGTCGCGGCGCTCTATCACGACGCGAGCGAGATACTGACCGGCGATCTGCCCACGCCGATCAAGTACTATAACCCCGCCATCCGCGACGCATACAAGCAGGTGGAGTCCGTCGCTGCACAGAAGCTGCTCGACATGCTCCCCTCTGACCTTCGCCCGGCGTATGACGAGGCGCTCTCGCCGTCCGATCCCGGGATCGAGGAGCTGGTGAGCGCGGCGGACAAGCTCTCGGCCCATATCAAGTGTCTCGAGGAGTTAAAGGCGGGCAACAGCGAGTTCAAAAAGGCCGCCGAGCAGACGCGCGCCGCGCTTGAGCGGTTCGATCTGCCGGAGCTGCGGTGCTTCTGCGAGGAGTTTCTGCCGAGCTTTGAATTAGCGCTTGACGAGATGGATTGAACGGTATATCGCGCATTTTACTGCCTGGCCAGCCCGGTCGGGCAGTCTTTTGTTTTTGCAGAACATTACTAATTCCTGCCAGTATTTTTGCTTATACCGCCAAAATGTACCAGAAATGTTGCAGAAATGCGACGATATCAAACATTTGGAACATTTGGAAATTTTCTTCTTGACAGGAGGTGTCGAATGTGGTAGTATCTCCCAATAAATCCCGCCGCCCTCGCGGCGGTCACGTTATATCCAAGGAGGAAATCACCCATGCTGACAGGATTATCGGTATATCTGCCGGAGTCGCTTCTGACCGTCTTTGATAATCTGGAATTTCTCATCCGGATCGTCCTCGCGGCGATCCTCGGCGCCATGGTTGGCCTTGAGCGCACGAAGCAGCAGAAGGACGCGGGCATCCGCACGCACTGCATCGTCGCGCTGACGTCGGCGGTGTTCATGGTCCTGTCGAAGTATGCGTTTATCGACGTCGTGGCCCTCGCCGGGAGCAAGGGCGCCGATCCCTCGCGTATCGCCTCGCAGGTCGTCACGGGCATCTCGTTTCTCGGCGCAGGCGTGATCTTCAAGAACGCGAACTTCGCCATCAAGGGCCTGACGACGGCGGCCGGTATGTGGGCCACCTCGGCCATCGGCATGGCCATCGGCGCGGGGGCTGTACTGGGTCGGCCTTGTGGGAACGGCCGTTCTGATGTGCGTGCAGCTTGTGTTGCACCGCTTCCCTATCGGGGAGCGACGCCGTCAGCACGCAGGAGCTGTCCGTCCGCATGCGCGACCGGCAGGAGCTGCTCGACGCGTTCGAGGGGCTGATCCGCGCGCACCGCGGGCAGATCATTGAGAGCAACATCTCCCGCGAGGAGGACGACATTTGCCTCGAGGTTGTCGCGAAGCTCCCGGAGCCTATTACGCATGACGAGGCGATTGCGTTTATGAAGGCGCACAGCGATGTTACGCGGATTTCCGTGTGATGAAAACAAGATATACGGCAAAGAGCGGGCGTCTGCCCGCTCTTTTGTTTGTTCTGGGGAGTGCGAATCGCCTGTCCCCCGCAAAAAAAGCAAGCCCCCGCCATGCGGCGGGGGCTTGCAGCAAACCTCACAAATTTTCGTTTTTCAGCGCGTCGACGGTGTTTTCCTTCCGGATCTTGCCCGTGGCATAGAGCATCGTCGCAAACACCACGGCGAACACGCTCCCCACCGCGATGGCTACGCTGTACCACGGGATATAGAAGCTGCGCGCGAACGCCTGCCCGACGATGAGGTAGATCACAAGCGTCATCACAAACGACGCCGGGAGCCCACACGCGAGCGCGCGCAGGCCGTAGATCAGGCACTCATAGTCCATCATCCGCCGAAAGCCCTTCTGCGTAAGCCCCACGGTCACCTGAGCATCGCGAACTCGCGGCGGCGCAGGGAGATGCTCGTGGAGATGGTGTTGAACACGTTCGCCATCGCGATGAGCGAGATGAGGATGATGAACCCATAGGAGAACACGTTCACCACCGTCACCTCGGCGCGGCGCGACTCGTCCTGCTCCGCCCGGTCGGTCAGCCCGCGCGGCTGATGCCCTGCTCGGAGAGGAGCGAGCCCATCTGCCGCGTGACCTCGGCGTGATCGCGCGCCGTGAAGGCCATCTTCACGCTGTCCGACGCATCGTAGCCCGGCAGATTCTCCGTGTCGACCTGTCCGTTCAGCAGCATCGCCGTCATGACGCTGCGCGGATAGAGGAGCGTCAGCATACTGCCGTCGACATAGTAAGGGCCTCTTTCACCGCCGCGCCGACGCGGTAGTCGCTGCGCACCACGGCCACACTCTCCGGGACGGCGAGCGCCATGCTCCGTCATAGACCATGCCGTGGTTTTCCTCGTAGCTGTCCCAGAGCGTTTTCATATATTCTGTCGTGTAATAGAGATAGTACGTCTCGCCGCTCACCTCGCGGGTCTGGCCGCTGGACTCATAGCCGTCGCGGTCGAGCACCGTCTTGTCCGTGAGCGTCATGGGCAGGCGGCTCTCGTCGAGCACGGCGCAGCGGTACCACTGGGTCTGGCCGTCCGTCTCCAGAGTGCCCGAGACGGTGTTCGCCGCGAGGGCCAGCGGCGCGTCGGCATTGAAATAGTCCTCCTCGCGCAGGCCGTTTGCGCGCAGGAGCGCGCGGAAAGACGCGTCGTCGATATACCGCACATTCGCCGCGAACGGTACCTGCCCGTCGGGAGCTCCTGATCGGTCGTGAACGTCTGCTCCATCACGCGGCGGTAGTCCGCCGTGACATTGGCGGCTGGGGCGGCCGTGCTCATCCCGCTTCGCTGTAATAGACGCGCCCGTCCACACCCTGCACCGAGCGCAGCAGGTCATACAGGCTCTGCACCTTTGCCGCGTCCCCGCCCTTCAGGTTGTAATAGATATCCGCCTGCGCGCCGCCGCTGTCGGAGACATTGCCGACAGCATCCTTCAGATACGCGCAGAAGGACGATGCGGAGATGAAGAGCGTCACGCTCAGAAACAGGCCCATGATCGTCGCGCGGTAGCGCTTGGGCTGCGGCCGAAGTTCTTCACCGCGAGCATTCCCTCGAAGCCGAAGAACTTCTGACAAAGGTGCGAGGTGCGCACATCGCGCCCGCGGACGGCGATGTCCTCCGACTGGCGGATGGCGCGGATGGGGTCGATGCGCACGGCGCGCCGCGCGGGCACCCACGCCGAGACGAGCGCCGTCACCAGCCCCACCGCCGCCGAGACGACCAGCGCAATCGGGCTGAGCACGAGCTTCATCTGCACGGGATCGGTATAACTATCGCCGGCGGCGAGAAAGCCGAAGCTGTCGCGCAGGCAGTAGAGCGTCACGCCGATGCCCGCGCACCCGAGCACCAGTCCCGCCGGGATGGCGATGGCGCACAGCAGCTCCGCCTCGTAGAGGACGCTCCCGCGGATCTGCTTTTCGTCGCGCCGACGGACTTGAGGATGCCGAACTGACGCGTGCGCTCGGAGACGGAGATGGAAAACGAGTTGTAGATCAGCGAGATCGAGCCGAAGGCGATGAGAAACAGCAGCACGCCCGCCATGCCGTAGATCACGCTGTTGATGTTCGCGTAGCCGGTGACGCCGTAGCAGTTCATGAGCTCCGAGTTGACGCGGTAATCGTCCGCGACGGCGCTCTGCGCGGCGAGAAACGCGGGGAACTTCGCCGCGCTCGCGGTGCGCGCGAACAGACGCACGCTGCCGCCGTTTTCCGTGCAGGTGAGCGCCGTATAGCCGGGGCACCCGAAGTCCTCGATCAGATAGTCAAAGCGCGCGTAGGTGCCGACGACCGTATAGGTGCGCGGCCGGGTATTCTCCAGCGTCTCGCCCTCGGCAAAGCTGATGTCCGCATCCAGCGTGTCGCCGTCATACACGCGCCGCCCCACGTCAAGCGTGATCGTCTCTCCGACGGGGGATGGGCCTTTTCCGGCATGCGCCCGGACGTGAGGTTCACGGCGACGAGCGAGCGGAAATCCGCGTCGACGGAGACAACGTGCAGATACGGCTTATAGTCGTTGCTGCTGCCGATCGCCGCCCAGCCGATGTCCTGCCACGTCGTGGATTTCGTGACCTCGTGGCTCTGCGTGAGCTGCGAGGCCTCCCCCTCCGTGAGATTGTCGAAATAGCCGAAAACGAGCCGACCCTCTGCTCAACGCTGCGCCGCAGAAACTGCACACTGCTGTAGGCGCCCTCCGTCACCGCGGTCAGCAGCGCGACGGAGAGGATAATGCCGACGATCGTCACCAGCGTCCGCGAGCGGTTGCGGATGAGCGACTCGCGGGTAAAGCGGTGGAAAACGTTCATCCCCGCACCTCCCGCAGCCGCTCGTCGCGCGTGATGTGCCCGTCCTCGACGGCGATGATGCGGTCGGCCTGCAGGGCGATATTCTCATCATGCGTGATGACGATCAGCGTCTGGCCGTACTTTTGGTTGGAGGCTTTGAGCAGCTCGACGATTTCCTGGCCGTTGCGGCTGTCGAGGTTGCCGGTCGGCTCGTCGGCGAGCACGACCGCCGGAGCGTTCATGAGCGCGCGGCCGATGGACACGCGCTGCTGCTGGCCGCCGGAGAGCTGGTTCGGCAGATGCTTTTCCCGCCCGCGCAGGCCGAGCGTGTCGAGAAGCTCCCCAGCCGCTCCTGATTCACCGCGCGTCCGTCCATCAGCACCGGGAGCGTCAGGTTCTCCACGACGTTCAGCACCGGGATCAGGTTATAGAACTGGTACACAAGCCCGACCTGCCGCCGCCGGAAGATGGCCAGCGCCTCCTCGTCCTGCGCGTAGACGTCCTGCCCGTCGACATAGACCTTGCCGCTTGTCGGGCGGTCGACGCCGCCGAGAATGTGCAGAAGCGTGGATTTGCCGGAGCCGGACGGCCCGATAATCGCGAGAAATCCCCCTTCTCCACGGAGAAGGAGACATCGTCCACGGCGTGCACGGCGTTTTCGCCGCTGCCGTAAACCTTGGTCAGGTGTTCGATCCGCATCAGTTCCATAAATTGTCCTCCCGGTGATTTTCTGGTTTTCAGTATAGCAGATTCCGGTGACAGGTGGGTGACAGACAGATAACAGTTTTGTCATCCGCAGCGCAAAACAGGCGCGCCGGTCGGCGCGCCTGTTTTGCGTTCTTCGTTTACGCCTTTTCTTCCGGTCCAGAATCAGCGCCGTGAACACGGCGGTGAGCGGGACGGCGAGGATGACACCGATACTGCTGGCGATGCTGCTGACGGCCTCCGTCGCGAGATAGGCCGAGCTGATGAGCTGGTGCGGATCCAGCCCCAGCGAGTACAGATAGATAATCAGCGTCAGGCCGCTGCCAAGGAAGGCGAGGATGAGCGTGTTTGTCATCGTGCCGACCATGTCGCGCCCGATGTTCATGCCCGATCGCACCAGATCCTTCCAGCCGCGCTCCGGCGCGACGGCATGCACCTCCGAGAGGGCGGAGGAGATGCTCATCGCCACGTCCATCACCGCGCCGAGCGCGCTGATGACCACGCCCGCCACGAGCAGGCCGCGCAGGCCGATGGGCGTCCCCGTCTGGCGCAGCTGCAGCAGCGGCTCCACGTCCGACAGGCGCAGCCCGTCCACCTGCAGCAGCGCCTGCGCCGCAAGGCCGAAGACCATCGCCAGCGCCACGCCCGCGAGCGTACCGACCATGGCGCAGACCGTCTTGTGCCGGAAGCCGCCGAGGATCGTCAGCGTCACAACCGTGATATACGCGCACACCAGCAGCGTTGTCAGCAGCGTCGGCGCGCCCTTCATCAGCAGCGGAATGAGGATCCAGAACAGGCACGCGAGCGTCACCGCAAGCCCCACGAGCGACTTTTGCGCCGACCTTCCCGCCGACGAGCACCGTCGCGAGCAGGAACAGCCCCACGATCACAATCAGCGGCAGCGTGCGGTTATACTCGAACACCGTCGCCGTGTGCATGCCTCCGCTGTAGGTCGAGATGATGAGCGTGACGCCCTGCCCCTCCTTCAGCGTGCCGCCGTAGAGCGGGCCGACGTAGTTATAGACCTGCAGCGTCTCGCCCGCGTACTGGCCGGTCTTCACATCGACGAGCAGGAGCTGCTCGCCGCGCGCGCCGTCCGAGGTGGGTCGGTCACGGTGTTGTCGGCGAGAATCTGCGTGATGACGCCGTTTTCATACTCGGCGTATTCCTCTGGCTCGCTGTTGCCCGACGCCGCCGGGACTGCAATCAGCCGCGCCGCGATGAACACTGCGACGGCCGCCGCCAGCACCAGACACGTCATCCGGTACTCCCGCCACCACGCGCGCCCGGACGGGTGCGTTTTCTTCCCTTCATTTACGCATCGCTCCGTTTCTCCGAATTTTAGTTTCAGCATAGCAAGTTCCTCTCTCGCTGTCAAGCACAGGGCAATTTTACGAAAATTATGCCAAAGGTTTTGTGAATTTTACAGAATTTTCAATTCCGGGATAGTCTTTACTAAACCGCTATGGTACAATAATTAGACCGATGATGCCGGTTTGCGCACCCCTGCTCTTTTGCCCCTCCCCGCCGCGAAGCCCGCGGCTCGGCCGGATCGCCGGGAAATCAAAACAGGAGGTTCTATGATGAAAAAGAAGAACAGGCCGCCGGATTCTGTCCGTGCTGCTGGCGCTGGTCATGATGCTCTCGCTTCTGCCCGCGTCGGTTTTTGCATCGGATACGGTCACGGCGAGAAAAATCAGCTCGGCTGACCAGCTCACAAGCGGCCAGTATGTGCTGGTGAATGAGGCGGGCTATGCCCCCACCGTCTTGGACGGCGGCTGGGTCACGCCCACGGCCGTCACCGCCAGCGGCAACACCGTTGAGGTCGCCCCCTCCCTGCTGTGGACGATCACCGTCACGGACGGCGGCGTCACCCTGACCGACAGCAGGGGCAGATCATCGCCCCCAAGGGCGGCGACGCCAACGGCATCAAGTCCGGGAGCTACACCTGGACGGCCGCATGTTCCGGCGGCACCTTTACCTTCGCCGGCCAGAACACTGATACAGTGACGTTCTCCGGCAACAGCACGCCCACAAAGCGGCGAGAACCGCTTCCGTGCCTATAAAGAACAGCACAGTCACCGGCAAGTACAGCAGCTCGTATCCCTGCCACTTCACCCTCTATAAGTACGACGCCGCGCCCGCACCCGATCCCATCGCCCGACACGCCCGCCTGACGCAGGTTTCGGAGCTGAAGGACGGCATGGAGGTCGTGTTCTACTACCCCGAAGGCAAAACCGCCATCTCCGGCACGGCTGACGGCAAAAAGCTCGCCGCAGCCGAGACGGCCCAGACCACGGGCGGTCTGACCGTCGCGAAGGATGCGGGCACCGTGTTCACCGTCTCCGTGGACGCCAACGGCAGCTACACCTTCCTGCAGGGCGGCAAGTATCTGACCGCCGGCGCGACCGGCAACAGCCTGTCCCTCGCGGACGCCCCCTCGGATTACAGTCTCTGGACGCTGGAGGCCACGGACGGCGGCTTCTTCATCCGCAGCGTCAACGCCCAGTATAGCGGCAATGCCCAGTATGTAGAGTTCTACAACGGCTTCACCGTCTACGGCATGAACGCCAACAAGAAAAATATCTACACCTTCCAGCTTTTCACCCCCGCGCAGGGCAAGACCGATCCGGTCACAGGCCTTTCCGACGGTGACGAGATCGCCATCTACAACGACGCCAGCGGCAATGCCATCGGCAGTGGGGCCTCCGGCAGCCGCATGAAGCCGTGGCTTCGACGCTCGACGGCGACCTGCTCCGCCAGAGCGACGGCATGGCCGTGTTCACCGTGCAGATCGACGACAGCGGCGCGCTCTCTCCTTCCTCTGCGGCGGCAAGTATCTGACCGCCGGCGAGACCGGCAGCAGCCTGTTCCTCGCGGCTGCCGCTTCGGATTACAGTCTGGGACGCTGAGAAAAACGGCGACGCGTTCTATCTGAAAAGCGTGAACGCCAGCTACAGCGGCAAGGCCCAGTATCTCGAGTATTACACCACCTTCACCACCTATGGGCTCGGCTCCGGCGGCAAGAACTTCGCCATGACCTTCCGCAAGCTCGCACCCGCGTCCTCCGAGGGCGGTCTGCCGGCACCCGGCGCGCAGGTCGTGCTCTATAATCAGAACGCCGCGGGCGTGCTGGCCGCGCAGAACGACACGCTCTCGATCAACATGGCGGCTGCGACCGTCGCGGACGGCAGGGCCACTCCCGCCAACGGCGCCGTGATCTTCACCGTGGAGAAAAACGGCGAGTATTACCGCTTCAAGAACGAGAGCTACGGCTATCTCTGCTCGAACGGCACCGGCAACAACGCCTTCTACAGCAAGGACTTCTCCGAGGACGGCGTGACAGCGGATGACGCCGACTGGCTCGTCCGCTCCTGCAGCGGCGGCGTGGGCGGCTATGAGATGGAGAGCCGCACCGCCAAGTATAACGGCAAGTACAGCCAGTGGCTTGAGTACTACGCCGACAGCTTCAAGACCTACTCCATGTATAACGTCACCGACTACACCATCTATTCCTTCTACTTCTACGGTGTGGCCGACGGCGTCAACGTCACGCGCGGCATCGTCAACGCCCCGTCCGTCGACTTCGGTACGGTCTATACCGCCTACGTCGGGCAGGACTACACGCTGACCTTCACCATCGACGCCCCCTTCGGCGTGGCCGGTGACGTGACCGTCACCCTCGGCGGCAAGACGCTCCCCGCCACGCTCAGCGCCGGGACGTACAGCGTCACCATCCCCGCCGCCGACATCTCCGGCGACAAGCTGACCGTCTCCGTCTCCGCGAAGGATGCCGAGGGCGTCGCCATCGCCGGTACGGTCGAGATTCCCGTGCTCGACGAGCCGGTCATCTCCGACCTGGCCCCCGCCGCGAACGCCCAGACGGGCGATAACAAGCGCCCGGAGATCTCCGCCGCCATCACCAACGAGGGCAGCGGCGCCACGGTCACCATGACCGTGAACGGTGAGACCGTCTCCGCCGTCTGCGGCGGCGGCCGCATCACCTACACCCCTGCGGCCGACATGGACGACGGCCGCGTGAGCGTGACCGTCACCGTCACCCGCGCCGACGGCAAGTCCGCCTCCAAGACGTGGAGCTTCACCGTGGGCGAGTCGCAGTATCAGCTCTACTTCGGCCAGCTGCACTCCCACACCACCTATTCCGACGGCTCCGGTACGCTCGACAGCGCTCTGGACTATATCAGGAGCCTGCCCGCGAGCGCGAACGTCCAGTTCGTTGCCTTCACGGACCACTCCAACTACTTCGACTCCACCTCCGCCGCCAACCCCGAGGGCGCGCTCTATGACATGAGCCTCGCCTCCGCATCCAGCCAGAAGCTCTGGAGCGAGTATAAGGACAAGGTCGCCGCCTTCAACGCCAGCCAGTCCGACGTCGTCGCCATCGGCGGCTTCGAGATGACGTGGTCCGGCGGCCCCGGCCACATCAACACCTTTCAACACCCCCGGCATCGTCTCCCGCAACAATGCCACGCTCAACAACAAGACCGACTACGCCGGCATGAAGGTGTACTACGCCCTGCTCGACCAGGCTGAGGGTGCCGATTCCATCAGCCAGTTCAACCACCCCGGCACCACGTTCGGCACGTTCGGCGACTTCTCGTTCTGGGATCCCGTCACAGACACGCGCATCGCCATGGTCGAGGTCGGCAACGGTGAGGGCCAGATCGGCGCGGGCGGCTATTACCCGAGCTACGAGTACTACATCATGGCCCTCGACAAGGGCTGGCATGTCGCCCCGACGAACAACCAGGACAACCACAAGGGCAAGTGGGGCAACGCCAACGACGCCCGCGACGTCATCCTGACCGATGACTTCTCCGAGCAAAGGGATCTATGAGGCCATCCGTGCCATGCGCATGTACGCCACTGAGGACAAGAACCTCGCCGTGAGCTACACCGTCAACGGTGAGCAGATGGGCAGCAGCATCACCGTCGTCCCCGATCAGCTGACGTTCGACGTCACGGTCTATGACCCCGACAAGAGCGACTCCATCTCCAAGGTGGAGCTGATCGTCAACTCCGGTAAGGTCGCCTACACTTGGGACGACCCGCCCAGTTGGCCGCCGGTGCGCTCACCGCAACGCTCAGCCCCGACTACAGCTACTACTTCGTCCGAGTCACCGAGGGTGACGGCGACCTCGCCGTCACGTCCCCCGTCTGGGTCGGCGAGAGCCTGAAGCTCGGCATCTCCTCCCTCACCTGCGCCACGGCGACACCCGTCACCGGCGAGGAGCTGGAGCTGACGACCACGCTCTTCAACAGCGAGGCCGCCGACGCGGCGGTCAAGTCCCTGACCTACACCATCGGCTCCCAGGTCATCGGCACCGACATGACCGGCTACACCATCGGCAAGAGCAGCACGCTCGACGTCTCCTTCCGCTATACCCCGACCGAGGCGAAGGTCACAACCGTCACCGTCACCGCCGTGGTGGTGCTCGAGGGCAAGGAATACACCTTCACCAAGACGATCGACCTCGACGTGCTCAACGCCGACGAGCTGGTCTATATCGGCATCGACGGCTCCCACCACAACGAGTATGTGGCCGGCAACTATAAGGACAGCATGGGCAACTTCGGCAATCTCGCCGCGCTCTACAGTGTGCGCACCGTGCAGCTGAACACCTCCGACGAGCTCATCGCCGCCTGCTCCAACCCCAAGTTCAAGGCCATCGTCCTCACCGCGCCCTCCCGCCGCGACGGCACGGCGCTGCGCAGCCCCTATGACAACTATACAGACAGCGAGATCGCGGCCGTCAACGCCTTCAACCTCGCGGGCGGCACGGTCATCCTCGCGGGCTGGTCCCGACTACTACGAGAGCTATGCCTCCTTCCCTGCCGAAGATCACATGGCCGCCCAGCAGAACCGCATCCTCTCCGCGCTCGGCTCCAGCCTGCGCATCAGCGATGACGGCACGCTCGACGATGTACTCAACGGCGGACAGAACCCGCGCCTGTACTTCAGCACCTATAACCTCGACCACCCGCTCCTGAGCGGCATCGAGTATGACCCTGTGAACCCGAACGACAAGCTCTACACCGAGCGCTTCAGCCAGTACGGCGGTGCGTCGATCTACGCCGTGGACGCGGACGGCAACCCCGTCTCCACCCCTGCCCTCGACCGTCTCCCCCCGATGGTCTACGGCCACGCCACGACCTACTCCAAGGATCAGGACAGTGACGGTCTCGGCGGCGCGAACACGCCGAAGTACGCGGTGGCGGACGGCGATAACCGCCTGCTCGTCATGGCGACGGAGCAGCTCGACGGACGCGGCATGATCGTCGTCTCCGGCGCGGCCTTCCTCTCGAACTTCGAGGTGCAGGTCAAGGCATCCAACGACAGTTCTGACAACGACACTGAAAAAGAACTACTCCAACTACCGCATCTGCGAGAACCTCGTCCAGCAGCTCAATCCCGTGAAGATCACCCCGATCTCCGAGGTGCAGAAGCAGACCGAGGACGGCTACAAGTACACGATCGAGGGCGTCGTCACCTCGAACGCCTCCGGCTATGACAAGGATACCGCCTTCTTCGACTGCATCTATGTTCAGGACAGCACCGGCGGCATCAACTGCTTCCCCGTCGCCGGGAACTTCAAGATCGGCGACCGCGTCCGCGTGAGCGGCACGACCGACTTCTATCAGGGTGAGCTGGAGCTGCAGGTCACCTCCATCACGAAGATCGGCGAGGGCGAGCCCGTCGTCCCGACGGAGGTCACCGCCGCGCAGGTGAACGACGGCCCGTCCTCGGCAGTCTCATCACCCTCCGCGGCTTCGTCGAGAGCTTCGAGCTTGAAAACGGCCTTGTTCAGACCATCATGGTCGCGACAAGGACGGCAATGTCGCCCGCGTCTTCATCGACGGCTACATCACCACCGCCGAGGATGTGAAGAACTCGCCGTCGGCTGCGAGATCACCGTGACGGGTCTTGCGTCCTATGACAACACCTTCAACGCGCCCGACGGCCCGTTCCCGCGCATCCGCATCCGCGACCGCGCCGATGTGGTCTGCACCGAGCACACGCATGATTACGGCGAGTGGACGGTCACCGATCCCGCGACGTGCACGGTGCCCGGCGTCGAGAGCAGCACCTGCGCCTGCGGCGACGTGCTGACGCGCGAGATCCCGGCGCTCGGCCACACGGACGCCGATAACGACGGCAAGTGCGACGTCTGCGGCGCGTCCGTCGACGGCAATACCCCCGGCGGCACGACCGATCCCGGCGATAAGCCCGGTACCGGTGAACCCGGCAAGCCCGGCACCGCGACCGGCGATACCTCCGGCTTCACGCTGTGGCTGGCGCTGCTGAGCGTCTCCGCCCTCGCGGGCGCCGCCCTCCTGCGCGGCAAGAAGCGCAGAGCCTGAGCACAGTGCGTAAAACCGCATAGCCAAGCTGAACCCCGCCCCGGCCAAAGGCCGGGGCGGGGTGTCTCTTTGTTTTGAGCAAGGTCTGGCGGTTGAATCGGCCGTTTATGCCTCCGGCGGGTTACTTTCTGATTGCCCGGAAAGGAAGTCCAGAAACCGTAGGTTTCCGGCGCGCTTTTGGGTACTTGTCCCGCGCGGAAAAAGTACCCCGCCGGAGGCAGCACAAGAACCAATTCAATCCCCACCCCCCGCCAAACCGGAAAAATGCGGAGCCTACCGGCTCCGCATTTCATCAGCCATATTCCCTCACAGCAGCCCGTGCGTGCGCAGAACCACCGTAAACACGAAAATCGTCAACATCGAGGCACCCGAGCTCCACGCGACGATCTGCCCCGCGAGCTGCTCGTCGCCGCCGATCTCCTGCACCATCACGGCGCTCGTCACGGCCACCGGCGAACAGAAAATCGCCACGAGCGACGGCATCTCCTCCGTCGTCACCAGCGGCCCGCGCAGAGCGACGGCAAGCCCGTCGATGCGGGCAGACGATCAGGCGCATGCACACCGCGACCGTCAGGTTCTTGAGCAGCCCCCACACCGCGTCGAAGCGGATCTGCGTGCCGAGCACGACAAGCATGATCGGCGTAGCGACCTTCGAAAAACTGCTGCAGGACAGAAAACAGCGACGGCAGCGACGACTGCAGCGTGAACCGGCGTGCCGTCCGCCCCGGTCGGGAGCAACCCCGGATCGCGACGACGACACAAGTCCCGTACACGCGCCGAGAATCAGCGGGTTTTCGCGATGTTCATCAGCCGCGTTTTCCATCCGCGGCTCCCCGGCGAACCGGAGGCGTACATCGTCAGCACCAGCACGGCCAGCACGTTGAACACCGGCACGCATACCGACGTGACGAGCGAGGCGAACGCCATGGCCGACGCGCCGCCGAGCGCGCTCGCAAGCGGAACGCCGAGGATCACCTGGTTCGACCGGAACGTCGCCTGCGCGATGACGGCCCTCTGCGCGCGCCTCTTCGC
>VOFG01000893.1_pt1 | contig 25986 bp, 27 predicted proteins | sample 5384171 | NCBI WGS metagenome assembly VOFG01 (sample SAMN12384726, study PRJNA508395) | human gut metagenome | isolation source: healthy gut F | host: Homo sapiens | reverse complement strand
GGAGGAGCTGCACCTGAGGAGCCGGAGATTATGAAGCAGGGCGGGCGCCATGGGATCCGGCTGCGGGCCTCCGCGCCGTCCATCCACCTGATGCAGGCGAACATCACCACCGAGGTGGCGCCCATAGTGGGCAGCGAGCGGCAGAGCGAGGAGCTGGTTCATTATCTTTTTGCAGGAATTTGAGGAGAACCCGGCGAAGATATGGAGAGCAATATTTTGGAAAAGTCGCTGCACGAGCTGGTGAACGAGGGCCTGCACAACAAGCTTGTACCGCATACCAGCCGGTCACCCGCATGGGCTTCTGGGAGACCATCAGGCGGGTCATCAATGAGGGTGCTCGGGGCTGATCTGCATTATCCTGTAATTTTACACCGCCGGGTGGCGGGGAGGGCTCCGGCGGCAGGATGAGGGGCGGCATCCACACCTCCGGGCGGTGCAGCAGGACAACGCCGGGCAGGGGCGGGGATTTTCTTTTTCGGCCATCAATTATTCTCCACCTCTATCACGCTGACCGGGCAGTTTTTCCGCCAGCCGGGCGCCGTCCTTCTCCTCCTCGGAGATGGGGGTCTGCACCACCTCCGCCAGCCCGCAGCCGATGCAGCCCTCGTGATCCAATGTTACCTTCATCATACTCGCTCCTTTGCGTGGAATTTGGGATGTTAAGATCCAATTTTATTTTGTGGAGAAAGCACAAGGAATATACAATGAAACCCCGCTAAAACCGCCGAATCCGGGCCGCCGTGTAGAAAATGCGCAACCAAAAGGGAATTCGATAAAAAGAATGTTGATTTTTGTCACAGGGCTTGTTACAATATTTTGTGTTACTAAAATAAGGGGGGAGTGCGCTTGCAGGGCTTTCGCTCAACATCCTGGATATCGCCGAAAATTCGGTGAAAGCCGGGGGCTTCCTGATCACGGTGGCGGTGTGCTACCGCCCGGCCGCGGACAGGCTGACGGTGACTATCACCGATGACGGCTGCGGCATGGACGCCGAAACGGTGCGGCGGGTCTGTGACCCCTTTACACCACCCGCACCACCCGCCGGGTGGGCATGGGCCTGCCGCTGTGGAAAATGGCGGCCGAAATGACCGGCGGCGCCATGACAGTGGAGAGCGCGCCGGGGTGGGCACCACGGTGACGGCGGTCTTTGGACTGAGCCACATAGACCGGCTGCCGCTGGGCGATCTGCCGCAGACCATGGCCACCCTCATCGGGGCAGCCCGGAAAAGGATTTCCGGCTGGAATTTGACTATGATGGGGCGCGGTTCGCGGCCGATACCCGGGAGTACCGTGCGGTGCTGGGGGAGGAGATCGGCGGAGCCGGAGGTGCTGGCGTTTATTACCGGGCAGGTGGCCGAAGGGATAGCCGAGTGCTGCCCCGCCCCGGAGAAGCTGTGGGAAAAGGCGCCGGCGGCCCGCAGGGGCTGCGGCACAGCCGCAGAGGCGGGCCGGAGGCCCGACCACATCGGCCGCAGGCCGATGCCCTGCGGGCCGGACCTGCGCCTTGCGCAGCCGGGCGGGGAAGAGTATGGCAGAGACTACGCCACCTTCACCTGACAAGAGCGCATATGTTTTTTGTGGGCGTGAATACCGCTCGACATGGAGCGCAGTCCGCAACGACAGGATGACACAAGTCAGCACAGGTTTTCACCGCCAAGGTGTGTGTCCTTGTCAAAATGAAGGTGCTGGTAGTTGACGATATAGAGGAACAATTCCGAAGGAAATAAGGAGGAACCATTCTCATGGCAAAAGAAAGACCGTCGTGCCGTTCCACGGGACGACCGAGCAGGAAAAGGCGCTGCGGGAGCTGATAGCGGCCCACAAGGAGCAGCAGGGCGCGCTGATGCCGGTGCTGCAGGGAGCGCAGGAAATTTACGGCTACCTGCCCATTGAGGTGCAGACCATCATCGCAGAGGAGCTCAATATTCCGCTGGCGGAGGTTTACGGTGTTGTGACCTTCTATGCGCAGTTTACCCTCAATCCCCGCGGGACCTACAACATTGGCGTGTGCATGGGCACGGCCTGCTATGTAAAGGGCGCCGGCGATGTGCTGGAGCGCATCCAGAAGCGGCTGGGCATAGAGCCCGGCGGCACCACCCCGGACGGCCGCTTCTCGCTGGAGGCGACCCGCTGCATCGGCGCGTGCGGCCTGGCCCCGGTCATGACCATCATCAATGAGGATGTGTACGGCCGCCTGACCCCCGATGAGGTGGACAAGATCCTGGATAAATACCTGTGAGTGAGAGGGAGGAATAAGCGATGAAATCTCTGGAAGAGCTGGCCGCCCTGCGGGAGCGGATGAAAAATAATGTAGCCATGCGGCAGGATAACAGCACCGCCACCCGTGTAGTGGTAGGCATGGCCACCTGCGGCATTGCCGCCGGGGCCCGCCCGGTGCTGACCGCCTTTGTGGAGGAAGTGAACCGCCGCGGACTGAAGGATGTGGTAGTGACCCAGGCCGGATGCATCGGCATGTGCAAGCTGGAGCCCATTGTGGAGGTGTTCCAGCCCGGCAAGGAAAAGGTGACCTATGTGAAGATGACCCCCGAGAAGGTCTCCCGCATTGTGACCGAACATCTGGTAAACGGCAGCCCGGTGACCGAGTACACCGTGGGCGCCTACATGGAATAAGGAGGGCAAAAACCAATGGCGATAGCAAGAACACACATCCTGGTGTGCGGCGGTACCGGCTGCAGCTCCTCCCATTCCCAGGCACTCATTGATGAGCTGAACCGGGAGCTGGAGGAAAAGGGCCTGTTGGGCGAGGTGCAGGTCATTAAGACCGGCTGCTTTGGCCTGTGCGCCCTGGGCCCCGTGGTGGTGGTATACCCCGAGGGCTGCTTTTACAGCCATGTGACCGAGGCGGATATCCCCGAGATCGTGGAGGAGCATATCCTCAAGGGCCGCATCGTCACCCGCCTGCTGTACCAGGAGACTGTGGTGGATGATAAGACCATCAAGAACCTAAACCACACCAAATTCTACGAAAAGCAGCACCGCGTGGCCCTGCGCAACTGCGGTGTCATTAACCCCGAAAATATCGACGAGTACATTGCCATGGACGGCTACGAGGCACTGGGCCGTGTGCTGACGGGGATGACCCCCGATGAGGTCATCCAGACCATCAAGGACAGCGGCCTGCGCGGGCGCGGCGGCGGCGGCTTCCCCACCGGGCAGAAGTGGTTCTTTGCCCGGCAGAGCAAGGGCGATGTGAAGTATGTCTGCTGCAACGCCGATGAGGGCGACCCCGGTGCGTTCATGGACCGCTCCGTGCTGGAGGGCGACCCCCATGTGGTGCTGGAGGCCATGACCATTGCCGGCTACGCCATCGGCGCGCACCAGGGCTATATCTATGTCCGTGCCGAGTACCCCATAGCCATCCACCGTTTGCAGATCGCCATTAAGCAGGGCCGTGAATACGGCTTTTTGGGTGACGATATCTTCGGCACCGGCTTTGCCTTTGATATTGAGCTGCGCCTGGGCTCCGGCGCCTTCGTCTGCGGCGAGGAGACTGCGCTGATGACCTCCATCGAAGGCCACCGCGGCGAGCCCCGTCCCCGTCCGCCGTTCCCGGCGGTCAAGGGCCTCTTTGGCGTGCCCACCATCCTGAATAATGTGGAGACCTGGGCCAATATTCCCCGCATTATCCTGAACGGCGCCGACTGGTTTGCCAGCATGGGCACCGAGCGCAGCAAGGGCACCAAGGTTTTCTGCCTGGTGGGTAAGATCAACAACACCGGCCTGGTAGAGATCCCCATGGGCACCACCCTGCGGGAGATCGTCGAGGATATCGGCGGCGGCATCCCCAACGGCAAGAAGTTTAAGGCGGCGCAGACCGGCGGCCCCTCCGGCGGCTGTATTCCCGCTTCCCTTATTGATACCCCCATCGACTATGATAACCTCATCGCCATCGGCTCCATGATGGGCTCCGGCGGTCTGATTGTGATGGACGAGGACACCTGCATGGTGGATATCGCGAAGTTCTTCCTGGAATTTACCGTGGACGAGAGCTGCGGCAAGTGCACGCCCTGCCGTGTGGGCACCCGGCGCCTGCTGGAGATGCTGGAGCAGATCACGGCCGGCAACGGCACCGTGGAGCTACTGCGCGAGATGGAGGAGCTGTGCTACTACATCAAGGCCAACAGCCTGTGCGCGCTGGGACAGTCTGCCCCCAACCCCGTGCTTTCCACCCTGCATTATTTCCGTGACGAGTACGAGGCACACTGCATCGAAAAACGCTGCCCCGCCGGCGTTTGCAAGCGGCTGGTGCAGTTCGTCATCGAGGAGGACAAGTGCAAGGGCTGCACCGCCTGCGCCCGTGCCTGCCCCGTCAATGCGATCTCCGGCGAGGTAAGAAAGCCTCACCAGATTGATACCCGTAAGTGCATCAAGTGCGGCGCCTGCATGGAGACCTGCCGCTTTAACGCCATTGTAAAACGATAAGAAAGGAGTGACCGACAATGAATACCGTAAATCTCAAGATCAATAACATTCCCGTGGTCGCTCCCGAGGGCGCCACCATACTGGAGGCCGCGCATCTGGTCGGCATCCGCATCCCCACTTTGTGCTATCTCAAGGAGATCAACGCCATCGGCGCCTGCCGCATCTGCGTATGCGAGGTAAAGGGTGCCCGCGGCCTGGCCGCCGCCTGCGTGATGCCGGTGGGCGAGGGCATGGAGGTTTTTACTAACACCCCCGCCCTGCAAAGGTACCGCCGCACCACGCTGGAGCTGATCCTTTCCACCCACCGCACCGACTGCCTTTCCTGCACCCGCAGCACCGACTGCGAGCTGCAGCAGCTGTGCCGGGAATACGGCGTGGATATGAACCGCTTTACCAAGAAGGACCAGGGCTACCACACCGACGCCTCCATGCCCCACCTGGTACGGGATAACAGCAAGTGTATCCTGTGCCGCCGCTGTGTGGCCGTGTGCCAAAAGAACCAGTATGCGGGTGTGATAGAGACCTGCGAGCGCGGCTATGACACCCACATCGCCTGCGCCTTTGATATGCCCCTTTCCGAGACGGCCTGTGGCCTGCGGCCAGTGCACCGCCGTGTGCCCCACCGCTGCCCTGCGGGAGCGGGACGACACCGACAAGGTGTGGGCTGCGCTGAACGACCCGACCAAGACGGTCATCGTGGGACCGGCGCCCAGCGTGCGCGCCCAGCTGGGCGAGTGCTTCGGGATGCCGATAGGCACCAATGTGGAGGGCAAGCTGGTAGCCGCCCTGCGCCGGTTGGGCTTCGACCAGGTATTTGATGTGGATACCGCCGCCGATGTGACCATCATGGAGGAGGGCACCGAGCTGCTGCACCGACTGAAGGAAGGAGGCCCCCTGCCGCTGATCACCAGCTGCTCTCCCGGCTGGATCAAGTTCTGCGAGCACTATTACCCCGAATTTGTGGATAACCTTTCCTCCTGCAAGAGCCCGCAGCAGATGTTCGGCGCATTGATCAAGACCTATTACGCCCAGAAGGCGGGGCTGGACCCCAGGAACATAGTGGTGGTGAGCGTGATGCCATGCACCGCCAAGAAGTTTGAGATCGGCCGCGAGGGCCAGAGCGCCGTAGGACTGCCCGATGTGGATATTTCCATCACCACCCGGGAGCTGGCGGATATGATCCGCCGGGCGGGTATAATGTTCAATGAGCTGCCCGATGAGGAGTTTAACCCCATCTTCGGCATTGCCTCCGGTGCGGGACATATCTTTGGCGCCACCGGCGGCGTAATGGAGGCCGCACTGCGTACCGTTGCCGAGATCGTGACCGGCAAGGAGCTGGCACGGCCCGAATTCCAGGAGGTCCGCGGCATTGCGGGCATCAAGGAGGCGGAGTACGACCTGGCCGGCACCAAGGTAAGGGTTGCCGTGACCAGCGGACTTGCCAACGCGGCGAAGCTCTTAGACCGCATCAAGAGCGGCGAGGCGGAGTATCACTTTGTGGAAGTGATGGCCTGCCCCGGCGGGTGCGTCAACGGCGGCGGCCAGCCCCATCAGAGCGGCGATGTGCGCAATTTCACCGATCTGCGTTCCTTGCGCGCGGCGGCCCTGTATAGCGAAGATGAGGCCATGACCCTGCGCAAGAGCCACGAGAACCCCGTGGTGAAGGAGCTGTACGCGGAGTATTTGGGCGAGCCGGGCAGCCACCTGGCGCACCATATCCTGCACACCACCTATGTAAAGCGCGGGCTGTATAAAACTAAGCGATAGGCAAAAAAGGGCTCCCCCGACCGAGAGGTTGGGGGAGCCTTTGTGTGGCATAAACGGTATGCCGGATGGGGCGGATTTGTTAGTCGCCTGGCGGCGTCGCAAGTTTTATAAAAGGTTTTAATCTGCACGCCTGCCCGGCGGGGGCCTACTTTTTGTTCGTGCAAAAGTAGGCAAAAAACACGGTTTGGGGCGCGGATTCCCCAAGACGAAAAGGAACCCCCTTTCAGTCGCTTGCAGTGCTGGATACGAACGATTGCTTTGGCGGGAGCGTCAATCCGTACTGCGCACAGAATCGCTCCCAGGGTAGCCGCAGGCGCATCTGCCCTTTCCCCCCCTCCTGCCTCGGGGGAACCAAATTGGCAAAATAAACCGAGAGTAACGTCGCGTCGGTTAGGGCTTGCAAAAGCCGCAAGCTGTCGACTTTAAAGTATCTGTTTATCCGCCCCCTAGTTCCCCTCCTTTGAGGAGGGGACAGGGGTGGTGGTTCGCCGTTCTGCGCTCCAGCGCAGCGGCGATAAAAATGCCTTGCAGGGGCCCCTGCGTGCAGTACGGATTTGGGGCGTACCGATCCAGCGCAGGGGTCTCGGGTTTTCCGCAGCCCTGAATGACTTTTGGTTACTTTTCTTCATAGAAAAGTAGGCCCACGCCGGGCAGGCATACAGGTTATGCCTTTGTAAAGGGGGCTCCGCGACGCCGACAGGCGACTACAGACTGGAACCCGGTCGGGCAGGCGATGTAAAATTACGGATTCACGGGTGGGGCTTCCTCCACGGGGGCGATGGGCGGCTGGGCGGCGAGGGCCAGGCCGAGGACGAGAATGCCGAGGTTATCGGCGTAGATCCCATCAAACTGGGAGAGGGGCAGGGGGCTGACACCCTGGCCCACCTCGATGGTATAGCCGGGGCGGTCGTAGGTCTGGATGAACCAATCCTTGTAGCCCGCGTAGCCGCTGAGGGAGGGAGTTTCCTCCACCGAGTAGCCGCTGGCTTCCCCCATGGCCTGGGCGATCTCCTCGCTGCGGGGCGGGAGGTAATCGAGGTAGCGCCAGTAGATGAGCTTGCCCTGCGCGTGGTAGGAAAGGGTAAGGCGGAAGTCATTGCGGAGGGTGTGGCGGTAGACCGCCAGCGCCTCCGGCTGGGTGAGCGGGGCGGTGCCAACATAATCCCGCGGGGCGGGGGAGGTGAAGCCCATGCTCTCTTTGATACGCTGGCTTCCTCCCAGCCGGCGGGGTATTGCAGGTTGAGATCGACGCCATTGAGGTTGGCTTTCCAGCCCTCCGGGAAGGGAATGGAGGGGTAATTTTCCGCCCACTGCTTTGCGCACTCGTACCAGGGACCGCTGCTTAAGTAGCCGGTGACGAGATCGACGCCATCGGGATCCACCATGGGGACAATGGAGAGGGTGGTGCGGCGGAACAGCTCGGCGGCATCGTAGCCGTAGAGGGTATCGCCATCCAGCAGGGCCAGGCAGTATTCCTCCAGGAAGGCCAGCAGCACCGGGGTGGTGATCCATTCATTGGCGTGGTGGGCGGCATTGTAAAAGACCTGGGTTTCGCCCTCCCCGATGGAAACCGACCAGATGGGCAGTCCCCGCGCGCTGCTGCCGATGGCCCCGGAGCCGAGGTAGGGGTAGCGCAGCAGCAGGCCGGTGAGGGTAAGCTCCAGCACCTGCGATGTAAAAGCGATGCCGGTGGGGACCACGGGGAAGTCCAGTGGAATGGCGACGGTCTGCCCGGGGCGAAGATCGCGGGGGTCCAGTTCGGGGTTGGCGGCAGAAATGGCGGCGACGCTGGTATCGTACTGCTGGGAAAGCCGCCAGAAGGTATCCCCCTGCCGGAGCTGCACAAACCGGGTGCCGATGAGCCAGGGCATCATGGCCTGCCAGGTGGCGGCATCGCTGCGGCCGGTGGCGGGCAGGCTCTGTGCCTGCTGGAACTGCCGCAGGGCGTTTTCAGTCCCACTGGCCAAAGCTGCCATCGATGCGGCCGGGCTGATAGCCCGCGCGGGATAAGCCAAGCTGTAATAGCTGCACGCCGGGGCCCCGGCTGCCGAATCCGTATTCATCCATGATAAAAACCTCCTATTTGCGGATGGTTCATTGTATGATGGAGGGAGGTGGGGAAGACACCGGCAACGGAGTTTTTTGCGGGAGGGACTGCCGCGAAAAAGGAAAAGTAAAAAACCTATTGCAAAATGGCAAGAAGGTGTTGACAAGCGAGGGGGATTTGTGTATAATCTTGTTTGTTGGCACTGAATGGATACGCCTTCAAAGCGTGATATAGGGGTATAGCTCAGCTGGTAGAGCAGTGGTCTCCAAAACCACGTGCCGAGGGTTCGAATCCTTCTGCCCCTGCCAATTCGCTGATGTAGCTCAGTAGGTAGAGCGCGTCCTTGGTAAGGACGAGGTAGTCAGTTCGAATCTGATCATCAGCTCCATAAAGAATTACCGGTATAGATGCGTCTGGCGCAAAGCCAGGCGCATCTACCGTTTCCGGGCTTTTTCGAGCCCGGATTTCTTCTTTTGAACCATAGATTTTTATGGAGGTTTCGGAGCAACTGACCGGATTTGAACTGGAGGATTTCATATCTTTGATATGCTCCCCATAGAGTGGACAAGCGGCGAGAAAATCCGCAGAAACTCAAATGGGGAGTATTTTTATGTCAAAGCGTGGCGGAGGAGCTGCTGCTGAATACCGAATTGACAGAAGAAAGCAAAAGCAATGCAAGGAACCTGCTCAACGAGCTTGGCCTTTATGAGTACAGGGCTGCGCACCCGTCCGCCCTGTCCGGCGGGCAGAAGCAGCGCCCTGCCATCGCCTGTGCCATCTTTTCCGGCCGCAGGATATTGATACTCGATGAGTCCACCAGCGGCCTTGACGGGCGGAACATGTGCCTGATCGCAGAAAAACTGAAAAGCGAAGCGCGGCACGGCAGAACCATTCCCGTGATCACCCACGACAGGGAGCTGATCGAGAGCTGCTGCGATAATTTGGTGGGGGTTGAAAAACGATTATCATGAAACCGCCAAGGGCCGCTATGGGATATCCGCGCCGGAGGGATCGCTTTCCGCCCCTGTCGGCAGCTCCACTGCAATGGTGGTGCCCTTGTCCGAGCTTTCCTCCACCCAAACGGAGCCGCCGTGGAGAGCGGCGATCTCCCACACCAGCGAGAGCCCCAGCCCCACACCGCCGTATTCGCGGCTGCGGGACTTGTCCACCCGGAAGAATGGCTGGAAGATGCTCTGCTGATACTCCTCCGGGATGCCGCAGCCGGTGTCGGAAACGCGAATGATGCACTTTTCCTGCCTTTGCGCAAGCTCGACCCGCACCGAGCCGCCGGGGCGGTTGTATTTGACGGCGTTCTCCGTCAGGTTAAAGAGCAGACGGTAGATCAGCGTGTCGCTGCCAGTCAGGGAGCCGTCGCCCTCCGCTTCCAGCGTGATGCTTCGCTTCTCCGCCAGCGGCGCAAGGTCTGTGAAGATCTCCTCGACCATGGGCGCAAGCTGAATCTGCTCGTTCCGCGCCACCTGCTGCAAATTGCTCATCTCCAGCAGCGTCTTGGTCATCTGCGTCAGCCTCTCCGTCTGCTCCCGCAAAAGCGTGAGGAATTTCGCCGTCTCCGGTAGCATGTCTGGATGCTCCGCGGAAAATAGCTCCAGCTGCGCCTGCATCAGTGCCAGCGGCGTGCGCAGCTCGTGGGCGGCGTTGCCGGTGAACTGCCGCTGGGCGGTAAAGGCGTTGTTCAACCGCTCCAGCATCTGGTTGAAGGAGTGACTGAGCTGCCGGAATTCCGGCAACACATCCTCATCGATCCTCATATCCGCCAGATTGTTCAGCTGCACCTGCTCCACCTGCGAGGCAAAGCTGCGCAGGGGCTTGAGGGCGCGTCCGCTGACGAAATAGGCGAGGATGCCGCTGAGCAGCGTTACCGCCGCCGTGATGTACCAGTTGGTGGTGCGGAAGCGCCCTTGCGCCCCATCGACAACGATGGTCAGCTCCTCGCTGGGAGCGATGAGCTGCGGATCAAAGCTCGCCGCTCCGCCATCATTCAGGATCACCGTGCCGCCGCCCTGTAAGCTGTCCGCAATGGTGTCCATATAGTACACACCGGAGGAGCACAGCAGCAGATTCATGGCCACGCAGGTGATGCCGATGAGCAGGACGGACATCAGCGTGATGCGCCACTGCAGGGAAAGACGCTTCATACTTCCTCGCCTCCCATCAGATAGCCCTCGCCGATGCGGTTGCGGATGGGGTCATAGCCCAGCACGGCGCGCAGCTTTTTTACGCAGGGCGGAGATATGGACGCGAATGGAATTGCTGAAGCTGTCCACGCTGTTGTCCCAAACATGCTCCATCAGCTCCTCCTGACTCACGGGCCGCCCCTGATGCACCATTAGGTATTCGAGTATCCCCGTTTCCTTACGGGTCAGTGTCAGCAGCTGCCCGTTGACAGCGGCGGTGCGGGAGCGGGTGTCAAAGGTCAGGGCTCCGCAGCTTAGCAGCACATCCTGCTGGGTGAACTGCCGTAATGTCAGGCTGCGGATGCGGGCCTCCAGCTCGGCAAGATGAAAAGGCTTTGCCAGATAGTCGTTGGCCCCCGCGTCCAGCCCCTGCACCTTGTCCTCCACCTCGCTGCGGGCGGAGAGGATCAGCACCCGCGTCTCCCGGTCGGTCTGCCGCAGGGTGCGCAGCACCGTCATGCCGTCCTTTTTCGGCAGATTCAGATCCAGCAGCACCAGATCGTAGCGCTCCACGCCCAGAAGCGCCAGCGCCTTTTCCCCATCATAGCAGTAGTCCACGCTGTAGGCCAGTCGCCGCAGGCTGCGGACGATGGTCTCACACAGGGCGCGTTCATCTTCAATTACTAAAAGGTGCATGAGAGCCCTCCTTTTTATTTCTCCGTTTTTATGTTGCTTTCATTATAGCAAAAATAGATAAGGTTTGCGTTAAATTTTCTTTCTTAACAGGAATTTTAACCTCCCCGTGCTATGATGGGCACAGTAATTCGGAAAGGATGATGAAAATGACTCATGCAAAAAAAGCCGCGGCGCAGGTCGTGCTGCTTGTTGCGGGCGCTGCCATGCTGTGCTTCGGCGCTTGGCGGGGCGAGGCCGCAACGGTATTCAGTAAGGCGATTAAATTATGTTTGGAGTGTGTCGGCATTGGATAAAAAACATACCGGGGTCTCCCACCTCCTGTCCCGCTTCCGGGGCTGGATCCAGGCGGGCGCCGCCCTTCTCACCAATCTTCATCTGCCGAATTTCCTCAAGGGCTCCATTTATCAGGGCAGCGGCAAAACCGTCTGCGTGCCGGGGCTCAATTGCTATTCCTGCCCGGCGGCCTCCGGAGCCTGTCCCATCGGGGCATTTCAGGCGGTGGTCGGCTCCTCAAAGTTCCGCTTTTCCTATTATATCACGGGATTTCTCATCCTGCTGGGCGTTTTGCTGGGGCGGTTCATCTGCGGCTTTTTGTGCCCCTTCGGGTGGTTCCAGGAGCTGCTGCATAAGATCCCGACGAAGAAGCTCTCCACAAAGAAGCTCAGGCCACTGACCTATCTCAAGTACGCCGTACTGCTGGTGATGGTTTTCCTGCTGCCGGCGTTCCTGGTGAACGATGTAGGCATGGGCGACCCCTTCTTCTGCAAATATCTCTGCCCGCAGGGCGTGCTGGAGGGCGCCATTCCCCCTTTCCGCTGTCAATGCCGGCATTCGGTCGGCGCTTGGCAGCCTGTTTACCTGGAAGTTCTCCATTCTGCTGGCGGTGGTGGTTTTAAGCGTTGTCTTCTACCGCCCCTTCTGCAAATGGCTCTGCCCGCTGGGCGCCTTCTACGCCCTGCTCAATAAGGTCTCGCTGTTCCAGATGAAGGTGGACCAAAACAAGTGCGTTTCCTGCGGGAAATGCGCCCGCGCCTGCAAAATGGATGTAGACGTGACCAAATCCCCCAACCACACCGAGTGCATCCGCTGCGGGATGTGCATCCGGGCCTGCCCCACCGATGCCATTCGTTTCCGTTATGGCTTCGGGGAGGGGAAGGACACCGAAAAAACCGAAAAAGCGGTGCCTGCACCGCAGAACAATACCCAATGATTTTTCAGGAGGAAACAAAAATGAATGTTAAAAAACTCATCACCCTGCTGCTGGCCGTTATGATGGTCCTTGCCATGGCCGCCTGCGGCGCAAAGGGAAACGACAAAAAGACCGATATCCCCGGCGGCAACACCATGACCGACGAGCCCAAGACCCTTGAGGAGGCCTCTGCCCTGTTCGATAGCCTTCTGGCGCAGGAAAACGCCATCCTCGGCGAAAACTCCGCCCTGTGGGAAAAGGTCTTTATGGCCGCCAATAAGGATAAGATCATGATCGAGGACGGCAAAAACTACGGCCAGTTCCTGCTGGATACCATCGAGGACGCCAAGGATCAGTTCACCGAGGAGGAGCTGAAGGTGCTGCGTGAGGGCGGCGAGAAGATTCGCGATCTGGAGGATCAGCTGACCAAGCTAGAGGAAAAATTCCCCGAGCTGATGCCCGAGACCCCGGACGGCACCGTCAGCGTCCCTGCGGAAAACGGCAAGCCCATCGAGCAGAACAGCAACCCCTTCCCCGCCTTTGAGGGCAAAGACTTGGATGGGAATCCGGTGAAGAGCGACGAGCTGTTCTCCGCCAACGCCGTCACCGTGGTGAATTTCTGGTTCACCACCTGCAAGCCCTGCGTAGGCGAGCTGGGCGACCTGGAGGCCCTCAATAAGTCCCTGGCCGAAAAGGGCGGCACCGTCGTCGGCATCAATGCCTTCACGCTGGACGGCGATGAAGCGGCAATTTCCGAAGCAAAAGATGTACTGGCCAAGAAGGGCGTGACCTACCAGAATGTGTATTTTGCTTCCGACGGCGAGGCGGGAAAGTTCACTACCAACATTTTTGCCTACCCCACCACCTATGTGGTTGACCGCAACGGCAATATCGTGGGCGAACCCATCGTAGGCGCCATCACGGAAAAGAAGCAGGCGGAGACGCTGCAAAAGCTCATCGATCAGGCTCTTGCCGCCGATATGGGCTGACAAACGAATTCATCTCCTCATAAAGGAAGAAATCTCCATGTATCGGAGAGCTACCCCATCGCCGAGCAGCTGCTGGCCTACTTCCATGTCACCGACCCCACGGTGCAAAACAGGCAGGGCAATGACCAGGACAGCCAGTACCAGACCGGCGTGTACTACACCAACAAAAGTGCCAGAGAGATGGTGAAGTACATCGCGGAGATCGAACGGGACCGCAGTAAAAAATTTTTGTGGAGTTCGGCCCACCTGAAAAACTACTGCCCCGCTGACGGGAGCGTTCAATGCCGGCGTGACCCCCACCATTACCTGCCAGGTGAAAAAAGGCGGAGTGTTTGTCACACTTCCCACGGGTGAAACCGTACCCACCAATGCTGGCCAGTACAAGGCCAGCACATTAAAGTGGGCGATGCCACCGCTGAGATAGAGTACAGCATCAAGCAGGCCGCACCCACGGTCAACGATAGCATCATCGGCTTGGGCGGTTACGATGTGAAGTGCTTTTTCTACCCGAAGAACGAGTACAGCCGGGCTTATGCAGGCTCTCCAACGGATGTGGGCACCTATGTCGTCAGGTTCAAAGTGCAGGGGAACGGCAACTACGCTTACACCTCCGAACGCTTGATGGACGAAAGCTGGAAAAACCAAACGAAGGTCATCGAGGGTCGCACCCTTACCAAGGCTGCGACAATAGCCGTTGATAGCCTGCGGAGTGCGTCCCCGAGGCCGATCTGCTGGTCATCACCGGGGTGACCATCCTGAATAACACCCTGCCCGGTCTGCTGCACCTTATTTTACATTAATGGTTGCAATAAGGAAAATCTGATGGTGGAATTAAACTAAAGTACAGGATTACCCAATCCCAAATCTCCCCGGGGGAGATTTTCATGTCCGCATGCGGACATGATCCATTTTATTGGAATCAGCGGAGGCAACCCATGAGAAAAATAAAATACCTTCTGGCCTTAGCGGCGCTGCTGCTGTGCGTGCCGGTCCTGGCGGCGGAAACCCCGCGGCTGAAGATCGAGGTCCCCGGACAGAATGTGAAGCCGCAGGAAGAATTCGCCGTGACGCTCAGCCTGCACGATATCCGCAGCATTGCGGCGCTCGGCTTCCACATCAGCTACGATAAGACCCGCCTGGAGCTGCTCGAATGTGAAATGGCCCCGGAGGGATTCAATCTTTATATCAACAAGGAAAACGGAAAAGCGGTTTTTGTCGGCGCAGCGGATTATATCGAAGATGGCACACTCTTAAACCTCCGGTTCAAGGTGCTGGAAAACGCAGAGGATGGCCTTGCGGAGATCACCCTTGCGGTGCAGGAGGCCCTCAATGTCAGTGAGAATAAGGTATCCTTCAGCGTCACCTCCGGCGGAGTCCAGGTCGTTACCCGCGTCCTTGGCGATGTAAATGATGACGGCAAGACCGGCAGCTTGCTGGATATCCTGTATCTCAAAAAATACCTGGCCGGCTTCTCGGTCAAGATCAATCAGCTCAATGCCGATATGAATGAAGACGGTGAGGTAAAGCTGGCCGATCTGATCCTGCTGATGCAGCAGTATGTGGAAGAGAAGATAGAAGGATGACACAGTCCGATAAAAGCGCGGCAAGGCAGAAAGGAGATTGGCTATGAAAAAAATATGGAGCATCCTCATGGCGGCCATGATCCTGTGCCTTGCCGTGAGTGTCCCCTCCCTGGCGAAGGGCACCCCCACCTTGGAGCTGCGCCCCTCCGCATCGTCCGTCCAGCCGGGCGGGGAATTCACCGTAGAGCTGGTGATCCACAATAACCCCGGTATCGCCGGCATAAGGTTCGCTTTCCAGTATGATGAGACACTCCTCCAGCTTACCGATGCGAATGGGCAATCACTGACAGACTGGGAAGTAGGCATCAAAGCAAAACAGGACGAAACAGGGGAGAAAGTAGATCGTGAAAATGCAGTTTGGGCTCAGAGTGAGGACTGGACAGGCTCCGATTGCTGCATCCTCCGGTTAACCTTTCGTGTGCTGGAGAATGCCCCCATGGATACCGTCACCACAATTGGCATAACGGGCTTGGACATCATGAACGCCAGCCTGCAGGAGGTCCCCTTCACCGCCACATCCGCCACCGTCACCATCCAGGAGGAGCTCCCGTTGAGCGTTACCCCCAGCCCCAGCGCACTGTCCGGTACCTATACCGTCAGTGGGCAGGTGGTCACAGTGACTTACGATAAGCCCTGCAAGGTCGGCTACCTTTCCGGCGGCAAATATGTGGCGGCTCCAGCGGTTGCTAGTGGCAGCGGCTACGCCTTCACTCTCCCCGATGGCATCACCGAAGCCATCCTCGTAGTCAAAGGCGATGTAAATGGGGATGGGAAAATCAACATAGCAGATGTCAACCGTTTATTCAGGTACACATCAAAAAAGGAAATTACGCTTAGTGATGAACAGTATTTTGCCGCGGATGTCAATCTTGATAAAAAAGCAAATATAGCAGATGTCAATCGCCTGTTTAGGTTCACGACTAAGCAAATAACAACTCTGTAATTTTGGAGGATTGAACAGATGAAGAAAATTGTTTCTATAGCACTTGCAATAGCACTGATATGTTTTATGATTGCAAGCACTGCTTTTGCAAATGAAACAGCTGTACTAAAGGTAGAGACAACAACTACAAGCGTACAGCAAGGAGAAAATGTCGTAATTAAAATATCAATGTCCAGCAATACAACAAAGAATATTGCGGCAATTGGATTTAATGTGGATGTCCCGGATAGTTTTGAATATGTATCTCATACGCTGGCATCTGGACTTCCCGAAAATGCAGTATATACAAACCGCACAGGAACCTTTGGCTGTTATAACGGACAGCTTTCAGGAGATTTTGAGATTGTAACAATTACTTATAAAGTTAAGGAAGCCGCAGATGCGGGAGATGTGAGTGTTGGAATCAAAAATGATGATGACCTGTCTGTGACTGATGTTGATGATGGCCTTGTAGATCTTACTATAAATCCGTGCACCCTCACCATCACCACCCCCCATGTTCACCAGTGGGCTACCGAGTGGACCAGCGATGGTACCCACCACTGGCATGAGTGTACGGCCGAAGGCTGCACCTTGACAGCAGGTACTGCCAATAGCGAAAAAGGTGGCTATAAAGAGCATGACTGGACCGCCGCAAACTGCACCACTGCCAAAACCTGTTCTATTTGCGATAAGACAGAAGGCAGCGCCCTCGGCCATGATTGGGCTGATGCAACCTGTACCGCTCCTAAGACCTGCAAGCGTACCGGCTGCACCGCCACCGATGGTAGCCCTCTTGGCCACGATTGGGATACTGTCTGGACGATCGGTGATGACCAGCACTGGCACAAGTGCAATCGTACTGGCTGTACCGAAATAAATGGTGCGGCGAGCCATACCCGCGACCGTACTGCTGCAACTGAAGATGACCCCATCAAGTGCACCGAATGCGGCAAAGTCCTCACCCCCGCCCTCGGTCATGTCCATACCAGTCATCTTACTTCCGTAGCGGCTAAGGCCCCCACCTGCACCGCACCCGGCAATGCTGCCTACTGGAAGTGCAGCTGTGATAAGCTGTTCTCCGATGACACCGCCACCACCGAGACAACTCTTGCCGCCGTGACCGGCGGCCCTCGGCCACGACATAATCGGGGTCACCACAGATGAGAATGAACACTGGAAAGTGTGTGCCCGCGAAGGCTGCAACGAGCAACTGGATAAGGCTGTCCACACCCCCTCCGCTTGGGTAAATGTCGGCGATGGCTACCATCACCAGACCTGCACTGTCTGCGAAAGAGAGTTGACGCATGAGGTCTGCACCTTTGGCCAGCCCCTGAAGTACAATGCCACCTCTCACTGGGAAGAGTGCACAAAGTGCGGTAACAAGCAGAACGAAGCCGCCCACGAGTTCCTCCCCGATTCCGACAAGTGCACCGGCTGTGATTACACCAAATCCTCCACCATCACCATCATCACCCCCACCCAGCCGGGCGATAGCAAGCCCGCGGAGGGCAACCCCTCCACCGGCGCAGTTTCCGGCCCCGTTGGCTACATCGCGATCGGCCTGGCTGTCGTAGGCGCTCTCTGCCTCGGCGCTAAAAAGCTCACCAAAAAGCACGAGGACTGACCCCAACGCGTAAAATGATGCAGTAACATAAGGCCCCCGACCCGATCCCTCCGATCCCGCCGGGGGCCTTTTCATCCCACCCATCAAAAAAAGAGCCCTCCGCGGAAGGCCCTTTCGTTATGTCTTTTTGATAAAGCTCGTCCCGCATTTGGGACAGGAAATACTGATCTTCCCCTTGCCGCGCGGCACCCGCAGCTTCTGCTTGCAGGTGGGACAGATGAATACCTTGTACTTTCTGCGTTCCTCCCGGCTGGGCCGGTTCGCGCGCCCGTTCTTCAGCTTCCACCAGAATTGCAGCAGCTTTTGGTTCTCCTGCTGCCGGGCGTAAATGTTGCGGGAGAAGATGCGCAGATAGCACACCACCAGCACCGCCCAGCACAGGATGCTGAGCCCCTTGATCTGAAAAATGCTGCCGCATAGCGAGATGACCAAAGAGAGCGCCAGCAGTACCCAGGTCAGCTGATCCACCCCGTATCGTCCCATCATCAAACGGCGAAACCAATCCCGCATATCTCCCGGCTCTCCTTTCTCATGTGTTTTCTGCTGTACTCTATCATAACGGAATGGCCGAAAAACTGCAAGAAAAGCAGCGCAGAATTTACAAACCGTTTACGAATTGTTTTCCGGTCATGGGCAAATCAGCACGGACTTCTCCTATGGGGGGAGTCCATAGGATCTCTGCCGGCAAAGCCGCCCGCGCTCCCACGCCGGGCACGCCCTCCGCTTCAGTCGGGCTGACCCTGCGCCTTGCGCCGGGCAGCCCTCCCCGCTGCGGGCGCGCCCGGCTTCCTTTTGCTCTCATCATAAAGGGCACAAAACCTTCCCGCGAGCTGTTTTTTAATCAAGTGAAAATACCTTCGCTTAACAAGAGCACATACGGTTTTTGCGGGCATAAATACCGCCCGACATTGCGCGTCGCGTTGACAGGCGCCAGCCTGCCTACCGCTCCGCGCTTCCTCTGGCGCCATTTCTCTGGCGCCATTTCTCCCGCGCAAAAACTCCGCAGGACTTTTCGGCGAGAGAAAACCGGATGATGACAAGGAAGAGGACGCCGGCATACTGGCGTATGTCAAGGACGATGACGCAGTCAGTGCCGATTTTCGCTGCCGAAAAGATTTGCCGCTCAGTCAGGCCGTACTGCTCCTGCAGGGCGATGAGCACCCCCGGCAAAACCCCAGAGGCCCCGGCCGTCGGCGCCGCCACAATAAGGCCCATCGAAGCGCTGACCTCCAGCACCCCCATGGCATAGCAGATGGCCCGGGAAACGGTCTCCCCGCACAGATTTTTGCCCGCTGTCCGGTATTCGGCCAGCTTTCTGGCCTCCCCGCCAATGAGCCCGCCCATTGTTTTGTGGGGCTCTCTCAGGCTTTCTTCCACCGCCTGCCGCATGATGCCGTAGGCCACCCGCAGCTTTTCATAGACCACCTCCGGCGGGGTCTCGTTCAGCTCCCGTTCCCGCCGCAGCATCACTTCGGGCAGGCTCAGCCCCAGCTGCCGGGAAACCTCCAGCAGTTTAGCCGCTGTTGTGGTATTGGTTTTCATCGGTCGGCCTCCTCTCTTGGGGTGATGCGCCGGGCCGCCACAATATCCGGGTGCTCAAAAATGGTGCGCACCAGGCAGGTTCCCGCTGGGGCAGACCTCCCAAATTGCCCGATGAGGTCTGCTGAAGAAATAATTTTAGACCGGCGCCCCTGTTTGACCGGTGGGGCGCGAAAGGCTCTCGATTTATTATTCGGGGAGAGGAGCCGATAGGAAAAGATTTTTTTGCCGGTGGAAAAAGTCCCTTCACTAATACGGCAAAATGAGCCTTTTTTGCATGTGGAAGGTTAATATTTCACTTTTTTTAATGAAAAGTTTACAGAACTGGGGATTTATGGGTGGTATTAGCATAAATAGTGGATTTTACTGGGGAAGAAAAACTGGGATTTGTTGCGTGATCTTGGCGGGAGAGGGGGGGTCGTGCGGTGGATGGGATGCGGAGCCGAGCGCCGCCAGTGGTGGATGCAGCGAGGCGGAGCATCCGTAGCGGTCGAAAAAATCGAGCAAGCGAGCAGCGCGAAGATTTTTTCGGGCACCGCAAGGCGGCAAGGGCTGCGATTGGCCAAGGAGTGCACCGCAGGAAGTCACGCTGCCGAGACCAAAATTTGAATAAGCAGCTATTTGCCCAGACGGCCCCTCCCCCGCTACGGGGGAGGGGGACGGGGAGGGGGCAAATGCGCCCGCGGCTACTTGGGAGCGTATCTGTGCGCAGTACGGACGATGCTTCAGCATCGTTCGTATCCAGCACTGCAAGCGACAGAAAGGGGTTCGTCAAGGGGGAAGCTGTCCCCCTTGACCCTATTTTGTTCCTTTTGTACGCACAAAAGGAACGCCTCCGCGGCGAGCGGTGCTTACTATGCCTTTGCAAAAGGCTCCGCGACGCCGAAGGCAAGAAGAAATTTGGTATAAAGGGGGTCGCGGTGCGCGGGTGCGGGACTGCGATTGGCCGAGGAATTCCGCCGGCAGGCGGCCACTCCCTCGGCTTTCTACAGAATCCAACAAAAATGCCGCCGGATACAAACAAATGTTTGCAATTTGCGAGGGGATGTGCTACACTGAAAACGAAACCAGAAATATGGGAAAAAGGAGCGTGTGCCATGTTCTGTTCGGTGCAATCCATGGGGCTAAGCGGGATAGAGAGCTACCCGGTGACGGTGGAGGTGGACTGCCGCCGCGGGCTGCCGCGGTTTGATATTGTGGGGCTGCCGGATACCGCCGTAAAGGAGAGCCGGGAGCGGGTGCACAGCGCCATCGGCAATTTGGGGTATACCTTCCCCGCGGGGGTGCTGGTGGTGAACCTGGCCCCGGCCGATACCAAAAAGAGCGGCCCGCTGTATGACTTGCCCATCCTGCTGGGGATCCTGGCGGCGGGCTGCGGGGTGGACCTGCCGTTGGCGGGCAGCGCCTTTGTGGGGGAGATCTCGCTGGATGGGCGGCTGCGCCCCGTCAACGGTGTGCTTTCGATGGTCTCGGAGGCGGCGCGGCAGGGTTATTCCCGTATATACATCCCCTATGATAACGCCGCGGAGGGCAGTGTGGTGCAGGGGATAGAGGTCTACCCCGTGCGCACCGCGCGGGAGCTGGTGGAGGCGCTGAGCGGAGGAAACCCGCTGCCTACGGCGCGATCGGTGCCGTACCGGGAGCTGCCCCAGCCGCCGATGCCGGATTTTAGCGAGGTGAAGGGGCAGGAGAATGCCAAGCGGGCGCTGGAGATCGCGGCGGCGGGCGGGCACAATGTGCTGCTGATCGGGCCGCCCGGCACCGGCAAAAGCATGCTGGCCAAGCGCCTGCCCTCTATTCTGCCGGAGATGAGCTTTGAGGAGGCGGTGGAGACCACCAAGATCCATTCGGCGGCGGGTTTTCTGCCCAGCGGGGTGCCGCTGCTGAAAAACCGGGTGTTCCGATCGCCGCACCATTCCATCTCGATGGCGGGGTTGACCGGCGGCGGCAGCACGCCCCGGCCGGGAGAGATCTCACTGGCGCACAACGGCGTGCTGTTTATGGATGAGCTGCCGCAATTTACCCGCCCGGCGATGGAATCGCTGCGGCAGCCGCTGGAGGATGGGGTCATTACCATCAGCCGGGCAGGCGGCAGGGCGACCTACCCCAGCAGCTTTATGCTGGTGGGGGCCATGAACCCCTGTCCCTGCGGCTATTTTGGGCATCCCACCCGGGCGTGCACCTGCTCCCAGACCAAGGTGAGCCTGTACCTGAACAAAATAAGCGGCCCGCTGCTGGACCGGATGGATCTGCAGGTGGAGGTGCCCCCGGTGGAGTACGACCGGATGGCGGACGCCCGGCCGGCGGAGTCTTCGGCGGAGGTGAGAAAGCGGGTGGAGGCGGCCCGACAGATCCAACGGCGGCGGTATGCCGGCACCGGGGTGACCTGCAATGCCCGGCTGACTCCAGCGCTGCTGAAAAAATACTGTGTGCTGACCCCGGAGGCCGACCGGCTGCTGGCGGCGGCCTACGAACGGATGGGGCTTTCCGGACGGAGCTATGACCGGCTGCTGCGGGTGGCCCGCACCATTGCCGATCTGGCGGGGAGCGAGCAGATCGGCCCGGACCATGTGGCGGAGGCGATTCAATTCCGGAACCTGGACCGCAAGTACTGGCAGGTTACGGCCAAGGAGCTGTAAAGGCGGGGCAGAGACCCGAAAAGGCGCCGGCCGCCCGCAGGGCGCCCCGGCGCAGCCGGGGCTGGGGGGCGGAGCCCCCCAAAAACCGTCCGGAGGACGGTTTGCCCTGCGGGCGGCTGGCGCCCTGCAGAAACCCGGATTTTGGCTTGCAATCCCGGTGGCGGCGTGGTAGAATGTCCGTAGAAGAAATACAACTGTGTGCAAGGAGGAAAACGCATGGTCAATCTGCAGCAGCCGTCCCACCGGGAGGGTTCCCGGCTTTTACTGGTGGATAGTTCCGTACTGCCGGAGGTTTTTCTGCGGGTGGTGGAGGCCAAACGGATGCTGGCGGTGGGCCAGGTGCGCAGCCTTTCGGAGGCCGCCAAGGCGGCCGGGATCAGCCGCAGCGCGCTGTATAAGTACAAGGACTGCGTTTTTGTGCACAATGAGGCGCTGGACGACAAGGTCATTACCCTTTCCGCCCGGCTGGAGGACCGGCCTGGTGTGCTTTCCGGGCTGCTGAACAGCCTTTCGGAGCAGCAGGGGAACATTCTGACCGTGAACCAGAACATTCCGGTGGACGGGGTGGCGGCGGTTTCGGTTTCGGCGCGGCTGCCCCTGCCGATGGCTATTGAAACGCTGCGGCAGAACCTGCTTTCTCTGCCCGGTGTGACCCAGGTGGATATTCTCTCCACCCGGTGAGTTGAGTGAAATAAGATTTTTTGTCCCTGCGTGGGTGCTGCCCGCGCGGGGGCGTTTTTTTGGCTGGGAGGGCTGGCGGAGAGGGAAGGCTGTCGGGGCCCGCAGGGCAAACCGTCCGGAGGACGGTTTTGGGGGCGGGGCGTCGCCCCGCCCCTTAGCCCCGGCGCAGCCGGGGCGCCCTGCGGGCCACGGCTTTCCCTACGAGGGGACTGGGTGAGGGGCAGGACCGCCCCCGCCCCTGTGCTCGCGCAAATTTTCCGAGGGGGAAGGACTATCCCGCCCGTGCGGCGGGTACACTGTACCGTAGAGAACAGGAACGGTAGGGGGGAGCGGTGTGCCGGCGGGAAAACGGGCGTTTTTGCAGGGAGTGGCCTTTTGGGGCGTGGTGCTGGGGCTGTGTTACCTGGGGCTGCGGTACGCGCTGCCCTGTTTTTTGCCGCTGGTGCTGGGCGCCGTAATGGCGGCGGCGCTGCACCCGGCCGCGGCCGGGCTGTGCCGGCGGTTGGGATGGCGGTACCGTCCCTGTGCCGTGCTGGTGGCGGTGGCGGCGCTGACCCTGCTGGGACTGATGCTGTGGGGGATCGGGGGAGTGGTGGTACGGCAGGGAAGCGCCCTGCTGCCGCAGATCCCGGCCTTTTACCGGGAGACGCTGCTGCCGCTGGCGGAGGAGCTGCGGGAAAAGTGGCAGACGCTCCAGCAGGGGCGGGCCGGTGGCGGATGGGGGACCTCCCTGGAGGAGGTGCTGCAAAACGCGGTGACCACCCTTTCGCGGCGGGTGGTGGGCTGGCTGGGGGGCATTGCTTCCTCGCTGCCGTCGATTTTATTCACCATGACCTTTACGGTGCTTTCCACCATCTTCTTTTTGCAGGATTATGCCGGGATCACGGGATTTATTGTGCGGTCGCTGCCGGGGCGGTGGCTGCGGCCTATGGTGGAATCCAAGCGGTACCTATTAGGGGCGGTGCAGAAGGTGCTGTTTGCCTACCTGTGCATCATGTTCATCACCTTTGGGGAGATAGCGCTGGGACTGTGGCTGCTGCGGGTGCCGTATTTTGCGGCCATTGCCTTTGCCATTGCGCTTTTGGATATTCTGCCGTTTATCGGCAGCGGGCTGTTTTTGATCCCGTGGGGGGCGTACCATCTGCTCATCAGCCGGCAGACGGCGCTGGGGGCGGGACTGCTGCTGCTTTACGCGGTGGTGACGGTGGTGCGGATGTGGCTGGAGCCGCGGATCGTGGGCGGGCGGATCGGGCTGCACCCGCTGGCGACCCTGACGGCGATGTATGCCGGGCTGAAGATTTTTGGGTTCTGGGGGCTGCTGCTGGCCCCGCTGGGGACGACGCTGCTGCTTCATCTGCGGCAGGGCGGCTACCTGCGGGGGGAGGGGTAGGCCCTTTCCTTTTTGGATGGGGTGGTGCAGAGAGCTGGCCCCCGGGCGCCCCGCCAGCCGCCGGAGGCGGCCAGACCGAGGGGGCCGCGGAGCGGCCCCTCGGTTCCCACGGCGGAACGCCGCGGGGCGGGGCGCCCGGAAGGTGCGGCGAGTGCTGATGCGAGAAGGAGCAGGGATTCGGCGGTGGTGGGGCAGGGACAGGGAAAAGCCCCCACGCATAGGGTGGAAAGCAGAGGCTCAGCCTTTGGATTCACTATGACCCGGAAAGGGGCGACCCTATGTATCTCCTTGTCTATAAATTCGGCGGCTCTTCGGTCGCTGATGCTGCTGGACTGCGCTGTGCCGCCGGGCAGCTGGCGGAGGCCGCGGCGGCCGGCTTCCATATTATCGCGGTGGTTTCTGCGCAGGGAAAGACCACCGACCGTCTGCTGCAAAGTACGGCGGAGCTGACCGCACACCCTGCCTGCCGGGAGGCTGACCAGCTATTGGCCACCGGGGAGCAGGCATCCGCTGCGCTGATGGCCATGACCCTGCAGGAAAGGGGGCTTCCCGCTGTTTCCCTCACCGGCTGGCAGGCCGGCATCCATACCGACGGCAACCATGCTGCCGCGGAGATCACGGCGCTGCACCGACGCCGCATCCTGCGGGAGCTGGAGGCCGGGAAGATCGTGATTGTGGCGGGGTTCCAGGGGGTGGACCGTGAGGGCGATATCACCACACTGGGGCGGGGCGGCAGTGATACCACCGCGGTGGCGCTGGCCGCGGCCTTTGATGCCTGCGGGTGCCGCATCTGTACCGATGTGGACGGTGTGTACGACCGTGACCCGCGGGAATTCCCCCAAAGCCGCCGGTATGAGCGCATCCCCTATGATGAGATGCTGGAAATGGCAGAGGGCGGCGCCAAGGTGCTGCACCCCCGCAGCGTTTTTCTGGCCCGGAAGTACCGGGTGCCGCTGAAGGTACTGCGCACCGGCGCAGAGACCCCCTGCACGGTGGTGGGGATGGAGGAACGGCAGCATCACTCCCTGGCGGCCGATACCACCTTCCTTTACCGGTAGCTCGGTGAGGGGTGGGACGGCAGGGGTTGTTGGCATAGGGAAGGTTGGCGTGGGGGGAGGGGCCGCAGGCCAAACCGCCCGGAGGGCGGTTTCAGCGGGCGGAGCCCGCTGGCCCCGGCGAAGCCGGGGCGGCCTGCGGTCCCAACCTGGTCCTGCACCAAGCCCTCCCTTGACAAATCCCCTGCCGCTCCCGTACAATGGCAGCAGAAACTGCTGCACCGTGCGGGGGGATGAGGGGGGTCATTTGATGCGATTTTGGGATTACCTGCGGTACCGGCGGCGGATGCTGCTGGCGGCAGCGGTCTGCTGCGTGATATTTGCGGCAAGCTTTGCGCTGTACCGGCTGCCGCTGCGGGCGGTGCTGTACCCGGTGGGACTGTGTCTGCTGGTGGGACTGGGCTTTGCCGTGTGGGATTACCGCCGGACCCTAAAGCGGCACCGGGCACTGACCGGCTGTGGGGATCTGACCGCGGAGCTGCTGCGGGAGCTGCCCCCGCCGGAAAGCCTGGCAGAGGAGGATTACCGGGCGCAGCTGCTGCACCTGCGGCAGCTGTGCACTGAATTGCAAAGCGCGGCCGACAACCGCTACCGGGATGCCATCGAGTACTACACCACCTGGGCGCACCAGATCAAGACCCCGATCGCTTCGATGCGGTTGGCGCTGCAGGGGGAGGATACCGCCCTTTTCCGGCGGCTATTGAGTGATCTTTCCCGCACCGAGCAGTATGTGGAGATGGTGATGGCCTTCCTGCGGCTGGAGGATGCTCCCGGGGACTATGTGTTCCGGGAGGTCGCGCTGGATGAGGTGCTGCGGCAGGCGCTGCGCCGTTTCTCGGCGGAATTTATAGACCGGCGGCTGCGGCTGGACTATACCCCTACGGGGCTTACTGTGCTAACCGATGAAAAGTGGCTGTGCTTTGTGCTGGAGCAGCTGCTTTCCAATGCGCTGAAATACACCCGGGAGGGGAGTATCACGGTGGAACTGGCCGGGGAGCGGGTTCTGGCGATCCGGGATACCGGCATCGGCATTGCGCCGGAGGACCTGCCGCGGATTTTTGAAAAGGGGTATACCGGGCAGAACGGCCGGGCGGACAAGCGGGCCAGCGGGCTGGGGCTGTACCTGTGCAGCCGCATCTGCCGCAACCTGGGGGTAGGGCTGACGGTGAAAAGCACCTCCGGCGTGGGGACCACCCTGCTGCTGGATTTTACGCAGTACCCCCTGCGGGTGGAATGAGAGGGACAAGCCCCGGGGAGAGGAGAGCGGCCCGCAGGGCCGGCCGC
>VOFG01001320.1_pt1 | contig 26000 bp, 36 predicted proteins | sample 5384171 | NCBI WGS metagenome assembly VOFG01 (sample SAMN12384726, study PRJNA508395) | human gut metagenome | isolation source: healthy gut F | host: Homo sapiens | reverse complement strand
ACAATGGTCTCGACCGGGCGCGTCGAGATCGACTGCCCGTCCGAGCTGGATTGGACGCTCGACGGCGAATATGCCGCCGGACAGGCGCACTGCGTGGTGGAGAATCTGCACGATGCCATCCGCGTGATCGTGCGGCCGAAATAAAGCTGAGGCGGCTGACAACCTGTCAGCCGCTTTTTGGAGGAAATGAGATGAAAACCGTTTGCCGCCGCCTGCATCGCGGCGATGATCTGCTTCTGAGCATCCGCACGCTCTGCGAGCGCGAAAAAGATCGACGCCGCAGTCGTGCTGTCTGCGGTCGGCTGTGTCAGCCGTGCCGTCCTGCGCGATGCAGGAGGCGTGAACCTGCGCAGCGTCGACGAGCCGTGCGAGATCGTCAGTCTGAACGGCACGGCGAGCCGGACGCGCTGTCATCTGCATCTCGCGCTCTCGCGCGAGGATCTGTCTGTCATAGGCGGGCACATGATGCCCGGGTGCATCGTTAACACGACCTGCGAGCTGGTGCTCGGCGTGCTGGAGCATATGCGCTTTGACGTGGAGCAGGACGCGCAGACCGGCTATGACGAGCTGATTTTTACGGAGCTGGAAGCCATGAAAAACACAACGCTTTGCTATATTGAGCGCGACGGCTGCTATCTGCTGCTGCACCGCGTGAAAAAGAAAAACGACCTCAACCACAACAAATGGGTCGGGATCGGCGGAAAATTTGAGGAAACGGAAAGCCCGGAGGAGTGCCTCCTGCGCGAGACGCGCGAGGAGACGGGACTGACGCTGACGAGCTGGCGCTATTGCGGCATCGTGACATTCGTATCCGACCGGTGGGAGGGCGAATACATGCACCTGTTCCATGCCGACGGCTTCGAGGGCGAGCTGATCGACTGCAACGAGGGCGTGCTCGAGTGGATCCCGAAGGAGCGCTTTCACAGCCTGCCGCAGTGGGAGGGTGACGAGATCTTCCTGCGCCTGATGGAGCAGCACGAGCCGTTTTTTTCGCTCAAGCTGCGCTATCGCGGCGACGAGCTGATCGAGGCGATCCTGAACGGAAGGCAGGCGCTGAAATGAACCCCGCGCCGCAGGTGCATCCGATCCCGCCGCTGTTCTGCGCCGAGTCGCGCGTGCTGATCCTCGGGTCGTTCCCGTCGATCGCCTCGCGCGAGGCCAAATTCTTTTACGGCCATCCGCAGAACCGCTTTTGGCGCGTTATGGCGGCGTTGACCGGCCGTCCCGTCCCGCAGACCGTAGAGGACAAGACCGCTCTGATCTTGGAAAACGGCTTCGCACTCTGGGATTCTATTGCAAGCTGCACGGTCACGGGCTCGTCCGACAGCAGCATCCGCGACGTTGTGCCGAACGATCTGCATGTGATCCTCGACCACGCGCCCGTGGAGCGCATCTTCTGCAACGGCGCGACCTCGCAGCGCTGCTTTGAGCGCTATATCTGCCCGACGCTGGGCAGAAGCGCCGAGCGGCTGCCCTCGACCAGTCCGGCCAACGCCGCATGGTCGCTCGATCGCCTGATCGACGCTTGGCGTGTGATCCTTATATGATGCTTTTGAATGCTATATAAGGAAGCGCCCCCGGGGCTCGGATGAGTCCCGGGGGCTGTTATCTTACGAGGAAAATCGCGCTCAGCCGATTTTCAATTTGAAACGGTTTTTCAGCCGATTTTCCAAGCGACCATGGAATCGCCGTACTTGATCATTTCCTGAACCAGCGTGCCCTGCGCAGCGTCGTTCTGCTTGCTGTAGGCATAGGTCTGGATGGAATAGGTGCGGCTGTTGCTGACGGCCGTGTCGCCGACCATGACCTGGAAGGTCACGGCCTTGCGCATCTCGGTGGAGGCCAGCCCGTCGAACACGACGGACTTCCGCGTGCCGTAATCCTCAAAGTCGGCCGCCGCAAAGGTCTTGAGCACCTTGCCATCGGCATCCTTTTTACCACGACGCTCAGGTCGCTCAGGCTGCCGCCGTTTTTCAGATAGGTCGCCGGATCAAAGACGAACTTCATCATGATCTTGCCCTCGAAGATCAGCGTGCAGCCGCTGACTGCGACGCTCGGGCTATCGACCGTGCCGTCCGCGCGGTCGTTGCCGATCGCTGCGACGGTCGCCGTGCCGAAGGCCTTCTGCTCGTCCGTCAGCTCGGCGTTGACGAGGTTCTTCGTGTTGATGTTGAAGTAAACCTGCGCGGCGGAGGCGTAGTTCAGGAAGTCAACCAGAACGCGCTTATTGGCCGCCGTCGTGTTGGCCTTGGAGAGCGTATTGTAGCAGTACTGCTTGACGCTGTAGCCGCTCTGCGTCGCGCCCTCGTAGGTCTTGCCGTCCTTCACGCCGTAGACCGTTGCGTCGACGTTGCTGCCGACCTCGGCTGCCGCGATGCCTGCGGAACTTGAAGCCGTAGGCGTTGTAGCCGCTGTTGTAGTCGGTGACGTCGACCTTCGTGGTCTCCTTGCCGGTCACGTTGCCGTCGGCGTCGTAGACCGACTTCGTCACGGAGACGTAAACGGAATCATAGGTGTCAACGATTGCCTTCGGCACGTAGTACTTGATCGAGAAATCGGCCTCGAAGATGACCGTCTTGCCGAAGAACTTCAGGTTTGCGTCGGTCAGCGAGCCGTCGGAAACGGTCGGGTTGGTTGTGTAATAAGTCGTGGAGGCCGCGCCCGCGCGGTACAGGACGAAGGTCTTGTCCGAGCCGTAGCCGCCGGAATACGGACGCCAGCCGCCGAAGCTGTTGTAGGAGAGCTGACCGACCGTGTCGTTGGCGATCGTCCAGTCGTCGCCGTTGTTCGTGAAGCTCCAGACGGTGCTGTCCGTGCTCGAGAGCGCGATCTTCTTGGCCGCGCTGGGTAGATGCTGCCGCTGCCGTTCTTTGCGGTGATGACGCCGTCTGTGACCGTCCAGACGTCCGCCGCATCCGGGGAGGCGATGCTGTCGCCGGAGTAGGTGCTGCCGGCCTTGAGCCAGTTGTTGGCGGCAGAGGCGGTCAGGGCGCTGCCGGTCGCGGCGCTGACGATGACGTAATCGCCGTTTTCGATCGACGAGCCGGTGAACCTGGCGTAGCCGGTCGAGCCGGAGCCGCTGACCGTGCGGGAATAGAGCGCATAGAGCGTGATGTCAGCCGTCGGCTGATAGGAACCGGTGAGCACAGTCGGCTTCGAGGTGCTCTCAGGGTCGACCGCAGCCGTCGTCCAGCCGCAGAAGGTGTAGCCGGAGACGTCGCCCGCCGTCGGGAGGGTGATCGACGCGCCGCCGACGGAATCGATCGAGGCGACCGCGCTCACACCGGTCGGGACGGAGAAGCTTACGGTGCAGCGCGCGGCGGTCGAGGTATAGCTGTAGCCGCACTTCGAGCAGGTGTAGGTCGTCGTATCGCCGCTGACGGAGGCGGTGAAGCTGTGTGCCTCTTCGACGACGTCGCCGCAGACGGAGCAGACCGCAAGATGCGTATCGGCGTCGTTCTGGGCGTATTCGGTGAAGGTGTGCTTGCCAGTGGCCGGGATGACCGTCTGTGCGACGATCACGGTGCCGCAGACGGAGCAGTGCGAGCCTTCGGTCTTACCGGCGGTCGCGCAGGTCGCGGCAACGGCGGCATCCGTCACGACGGTGTGGCCGGTTGCTGCAACCGTGACGCTTGCAAGCTCCGGAGGTCATGGCTTGATTGCTATAGAACTTTCCGTAATGCGTTCCGCTCTTGTTGGCGGTGCATTCGGCGCAGTAATAGTATGCCTTGTTGCCGGCTGCCGTGCAGGTGGCTGCCGTGGCGGCAACATAGGTCGCGGTATGTGTTTCGGTTTCCGTGCTGCCGGAGCCGGTGCTCGTCGTGTAGTAGGTCGTGCCGGAGCTGCCCTGCTTCGCATAGAGCTGGACGGCCTTCTGGTTGGCGTAGCTGGTGGATCTGAAGAAACGGAAGCGATCCTGACCGGAGGTCGTATTGAAGCGCAGATAAGCGCCGCCCTGCGACTTGATGACGGCGTTGCCGTCGCTGCCGACCGTGATCGTGTTGGTATACTTCGTGGTTGCGGAGGTGTTCAGCCCATTTGCATTGCTGGCCGTGCCGATGTAATAGCCGCTCTTGCTCTGAATGGTTCCGTCCGAGCCGATCGTGAAGCAATAGGGATCGCCGTCGGCGGTCGAGATGCTGCCGTTGCTGATCGTGACGGAGCGGTAGTTGTTGACGACGTCCAGTGCGGTCAGGCTGCCGTCGAAGATCAGGCTCTCGTCCTCGTAGACGATCAGGTAATCTCCGGCGAGGCTCGACGGTGTCGACGTCACCTTGACGTAGCTGCCCGCGCCGTCGGTGCGCGCGAACAGCGCATAGAGCTTGATGCTGCCGGTGGAGGTGTAGGACTTGCCGGCGATGTAATAGGTGGGTGCGGTCGTCGTGTCGGAGGAGACCTCCTGATTGGCCCAGCCGACGAAGCTGTAGCCCGCAGGAACGGTTCCGGAGTAGCTCGGGAGCGTGAAGACCTCGTCCACGGCGGTGTGGATCGGGTCGGCGCCGTTGTTGAAGCTGATGGTGATCGCGGTCTTGGCCGCGAAGGTGACGGTGACCGTGCAGTTGGAGGTGGGATTGACCGTAACGGTGTTGTCATCGTTCACGGTGCAGGTGCCGCTGCCGGAGGTGACGGATGCGGAGGCAACATAGTAGCCGGTGCTCGGCACACAGGTAATGGTATTGCCGGAGACGGAAACCGTTCCGTAGCTTGTGTTGTTGGAGACGGCGCTCACGGTGTAGCTCGTAGTGCCGGTGTCGGGATTGGTGCCGCCGCCGGTGCTGCCGGTCAGCGTCCACGTGGATCTGACGGTCTGCACGCTGTCTGCGCCGTAGTTGGAGCTGCTGGTGTGCTGACCGGGATACACGTCCTCAGAGGAGACAACGACCGGGAAGGCAACAAAGTATTTTCTGGCCTTTGTGACGGTGTTATAGTAGCTATTGGAGGCATAAGACGGGTCCCATTTGCCGTTGGCGGACTTCATGCTCGCGGCTGCCTCGGCTACGGTGCTGCCGCTCTTCATGGATGTCCAGAAGTCCTCCTCGTAGGCATAGTCGCCGTTGAAGCTGACGGACTGAGAATAACCGTAGACGACCTCGACGCCCTTTTCGCGCATGGGCGCTTCCAGGCCGGTCGTAGCCATGCCGAGACAGATGGCCATCCAGACCATGTTGTTCGGCGCGTTCTGCGTCATGTGGTTGGCGATGACCGTTCCGTCGACGCAATAGCAGGTGCCCATGTTGCTCTGGAAGCTATAGGCATGGTAGTATCTACCGAAGGTTCCGGTGACGGCCTTCTTGTCGGCCGTGGTCAGACCCGTGCCGGAGGAGAGCGTCAGATAAGAGGTGTTCGCCTGCGTGACGCAGTCGGAAACGGCACTGGATGTGCCGGGGCTGTTATAGGACAGATCCTTGCTGTAATCCGTTGTGCCGTGCGAGTCAAAGATCACGACTGCGCCGGATTCGATCGCGCCGGCGACCTTGTCGATCGTGGCGTTCGTGCTGGAATAGAGCGTGAAGGTGCCGCCCGTCGCGGAGGCAATGCTCTTGCCCTCGGTCTGGTACTGGTTGGTGAAGTTGGAGTCCTTGCCGTACCACGGGCCGATGACGTAGACGTCCTTGCCGGTGGTCGTGCCGCCCTTGGTGGCGTAAGACACATATTCGTCCTCGGCGCTCGTGCTCGGCGTGCCCTTGGAGCCGTTTTCAAACCGAGCGCGCAGCTCCGGAGAATAGCCCTGCGGCTCGCCGTCTGCATCCTCCCAGAAGAACATCGCGTTCGTTCCGTCATAGGTGCAGGTGCCCGGCTTGTAGTCGTCGGAGGCCATGACCATCTCGGCAATGTCGCCGGACAGGGCGGCATAGTCCGCAGCGGTCACGGTATCGTTGATGCCGCGTGTTTTAATAATGTGTTCGTTCTCATAGGCAATAATATCGGCTACCGAGGTCGTCTGGAAGCGCTGTCTGCCGCGAATGCAACGGTCGGAAGCAGGGACAAAACCATTGCGAGCGTCAGCAGAAAAGCGATCAGATGTTTGGTGAAATGTTTCATGCGTGATTCTCCTTTCTGCAATTCTTTTGCTCTTTAAAGCGAGCAATTGTTATCAATAAATATACCATAATTCACAAAAATTGCAAGTCGAAATTGTGCAAAATGGGAAGTTTCTGTGATATGAACACATGGCGGTTCCTGAATAGGAAGAATTTTTATGCAATCAAACAACGGAAAATATCGTCATGGACATTTACAGGCACACATGTGTAAGAGGTCGAAATGTTTTTGGCCTGTGAAATCCTGTCCGCGGCTGCCGAACAGAGCCGAAGAGCGGGGGAACGAGCCGCACGGATTCTGCCGTTGACAAGCACGCGTGTTTTGAGTATAATTATAATGTATATATATGTGCAGGCGGTGCAGAGCATACGAAAGGCAGACGGAAGGAAAAACATGCGGGATCGAAGAAAAAAATTCAGAGGCAGATTGAGTCTGCTGCTGATCGTTACATATCTTTTCTCCATACTGTTCACGACGGCCGGCCAAGCGGCCTATGGCGACGGCTACGCCGGCGGGATGCAGGGCGAGGGACGGGGCATCTATGCCTACGGCATCGATATTTCCAGCTGGCAGGGGCATGAGGTCGATTTTATCAGATCAAGGCCGAGGGCTATGATTCGTCATCCTCCGCGCCGGATTTGCCACGACGGAGGACAACACCTTTGAGGAGAACTATATCCGTGCGAAGGACGCCGGTCTGGACGTCGGCGTCTATCTCTATTCCTATGCCGACACGGTCAGCGACGCGCTGGATGAGGCGGCGGCGCTGAAAACGTGGCTCGCGGGCAAGAAGCTGGAATACCCAGTCTATTTCGACCTGGAGGACCCGCAGAAGCACGCCGGGCTGGACAGCGCGTTCCTGACGCAGCTCTCGGCGGCGTTTCTGGATTCCATGGCCGAGGACGGCTGGCTCTGCGGCCTGTATTCCAGCAAAGCTGGCTGGATTATAAGGTCGACGCGGCGGCGCTCGGCGAGAAATACGAGTGCTGGATGGCGATGTATCTGCCCAGCGGCTACTATGAAAATTTCGAGCGCTACGACGCGGTTTACGGCATGTGGCAGTATTCGTCGACCGGCGTGGTCGGCGGCGTGCCGGGCAACTGCGACATGAACATTGCCTTCAAGGACTACCCCTCCATCTGCCGGAATTTCGGCTTCAACGGCTACACCGTGCAGACCGAGCCGATCTCGCTGTATGACCTCGAGGCGCCGGAGCTGCTCGTGCAGGGCACGCATTGGCAGCTCGCCGGCGGCATCGCGTCCTATGAGGGCAATCTGCTGGAGGTCACGGCAACGCTGACGGATTCGGCGAACGAGGTGCAGACCGGCGGAACGCTCACGCTCGCGCAGCCGCAGTTCGACCTCGATCAGCTCAACGAGCTGGTCAAGACCGAGACGCTGGCGGCCGGAGCCTATACCCCTGCGTGTCGGGGCGAAGACGGAGCACGCGGCCTACACGCTTTGCAGCAGCCGGTGACGGTCTCGCGGACGGGCGCGGTGCTCTCCGAGGCGGCGACGCCGTCCGACCGGACGGTCGGCGAGGATTTTCAGCCGTCCGGCCTGATCCGCGCGGGCAGCCCGCTGCTGGCGGTCTCCGTCTGCGTGCGCGGCGATGAGGGCACGGTTATGCTGAATGAGACGGCCGAGCCGTATGCAACGGAATATGACTTGTCGAATCTGGATATTGCCATGTCGCAGATGCTGCCCGGCGCTTATTATTATGAGATCACGGCCACGACCGAGTATGGCACGGAGGAGCTTTCCTCCACGCCGTTCATGATCTGGTCGGACGGCAGCACGGTGCACCTCAACGATTTTTCCATGAAGGAGCGCTATGCCTACCGCGAGCTGAAAACGCTCGGGGGGGACGGTCGTCTCCGATGGGTCAAAGCTCCGCAGACTAAGCGTCACGGTGACGCGCGGAGACGGCGAGACCTTTGTGAATTACACGGCGCACGACCTCGGCGGCGCCGTCGAGGCTGAACAGCCTGCGCGGAAAGCTGAACCTCTCAGCCTGACGGCCGGGAGCTATACCCTGCGGGTCGTCGCGGTCAACGAAAACGGCCCGGCGATCCTGACCGACACCGCCTTCCGCGTGGGCTATGACGGCGTCAGCCTCTGCGGCGCGTCACTGCCGGAGGTCGTCACGCAGGGCGACAGCTTCCAGCTCGCGGGCGTGCTCGCCTCCGAGACAACGCCGCTGCGCTATGTCGGCGCGTCGATTCTGGACGCGCGCGGCATCGCCGTGCAGACGGCCTATGCGAATGTGCAGCGCGGCGTATTCTCGCTGGAGGCGTTCGCCGATCAGCTCGAGCTTTCGGCGCTCCCGATCGGGGAATACCGTCTGATCCTTACGGCCGAGAACGGCAGCTCCTATCAGACGGTCTGCGACCGTCCGTTCACGGTCGCGAAAAATGAAAACATCATCCGCTGGGAGAGCGGCCATTTCACGACCGACGGCCTGACCTACCCGGCGGGCGGCCGGTTGAATTCTGGGGCACGCTGATCTCCGCCCTGCCGATCAGCAAGGTCGTCGCGGTCATCCGCGACGCGGACGGGAAGCTGATGGCCACGGCTGTCACCGAGCCGGATGCCGTGCGCTTCTCGGTCGGGGAGCTTTCCTCGCTGCTGAAGACGGCGGCGCTGCCCGTGGGCGCCTACACGCTCTCGATCACGGCCTATAACTCGACCGGGAGCTTCCGCGTTGCATTTGAGCGCTTCCGCACGAGCAGCTGCACGCATACCGCCGCCGTGATGGGGCAGGGCTATACCCCGAACTGTATATGCGAAGGCATCGTTTGCGACGGCTGGTGCGAGCAGTGCGGCGGGAGCGTCAGCCTCGGAACGGTCATGCCGAGACTGGAGCATGACTTCCGCGACGGCGTTTGCAGCCAGTGCGGCATCACCGAGCCGCAGACCGTGCGCGCAACCCTGAGCAAGACGCTGCCGCAGGTCGGAAGGACCTATCTGCTGACCTTTCTATGACGGTCAGAGCTGGTATGCGCTTGCGAACGACGGCAGCACCGTCACGTTGAGCGCCGCGCCGCAGAACGGCGCACTGACGTCCCGGAGACCCTGCTCTGGCGCGCCGGGACCGAGCGTGACGCGCTCTGTCTGCGTGACGCGGACGGCGACGCGCTGCATCTGGACACGGAGGGGCTTGCCGTCGCCGGCGGAAGCTCGCATACCGCGCTGCAATTCGGCGGAAAGCCGGATCGCCTGACCGTGAGAAGGCGGAGCTGAACCGCTACCTGACGTTTGCGGACGGCAGCTTCGACGTCGGAACGGCGGCAACCGTGTTCCGGCTGTTCGAGGTCGTACAAAACGGATAGTGCGTCGAATTTCTGCTTGCAGAGTGTCTTGAAATATGCTATAATAAAGCGAATTGTAGAATTGAGGTGTGCAGACGAAAATGAGCAGTTACCGAATTGCAGGGCTTTGGTCGAAATGGACACCTTCGGGCGCACGGCGCGCCAGGCCGCGCCGTATCAGACTGCGGACGCCGCGCCGGATATGACGGTTCGGGCCGAGCCGGAGGTGCTTGCCCAGGCGGCGCAGATGGGGCGGGATTATGCCGAATATCTGGCAACCGGCGCTTCCTTTTACCGCCAGCTCGTGCGGTTTGACGGCATGATGCTGCACGCCTCGTGCGTCGTCGTGGACGGCCGCGCCTACCTCTTCTCTGCGCCCTGCGGAACGGGCAAGTCGACCCATGTCAGCCTCTGGCTGCGCGAATTCGGCGACCGCGCCTATATCCTTAACGACGATAAGCCCGCCCTGCGCTTTCTGCCGGACGGGACGCTTCGCGTGTTCGGCACGCCGTGGTGCGGCAAGCATGGCCCTTTCGCGCAATGCGGACGCTCCCCTGGCGGGATCGCCTTTCTGGAACGCGCGGAGGAGAACGCCATCCGGCCGATGAGCGGGAAAGAGGCGGTCTATGCCCTGATGGATCAAACGGTGCGCAAGCTTCCGGGCAATCAGATCCTGCAATGCATGGAGCTGATCGACCGGATCGTAGCGGGCGGCAAGCTATGGAAATTATCTTGTAATATGAAACCGGCGGCCGCGAGGCTGTCTTATCAAACAATGAGTGGAAAGGGAGTATTGGAATGAAGGTCAAAGAAGGATTTGTTTTGAGAAGTGTTGCGGGGTCGAACGTCGTTGTCCCGGTCGGCGCGGCCAGCGTGGATTTTAACGGCATGATCACCCTGAACGATTCCGGCGCGTTCCTCTGGCGCGAGCTGGAAAAGGGCGCGGACGTCGATTCCCTGACGGCCGCGCTGCTGCGCGAATATGAGGTCGACGAGGAAACCGCGCGTAAATGCGCCGCCGACTTTACAGAGAAGCTGCTCGATGCCGGATGCCTTGAATAAGCAGCCGAAGCCGGGGCAGAGCCGGAACGTGAGCCTTGCGGAGATGTATCCCCTGATCCGCGAGGTGCTTGACGCAGACGGGACGTTTTCTTTGACGATCACGGGCACGAGCATGTACCCGTTTATCCTCGGCGGCCGCGATCAGGTGACGCTCTCCAAGCTCACGCGCCCGCTGAAAAAGAATGACCTGCCGTTGTACCGCAGACGCGACGGCGCGTTTGTGCTGCATCGCGTGGTGCGGGTCGAGCAGGACGGGACTTACACGATGTGCGGCGACCACCAGAACCAGCTCGAACGCGGCATCCGTCCCGAGCAGATGATTGCGCTTGCGACCGCGTTCGTCCGCAAGGGGCATCACCTGACCGAGCGGAATGTGGGCTACCGTATTTATCGCACGGTCTGGACGTGGGTGCTGCCGATCCGCCCGCTGTTTTTTGAACTCGACAGCCGCTGCCGGCAGGCAGCGCGCAAGCTGTTTCGAAGGAGCTGAATGCAGAGCGGCTCCCATGCGGAGCAGAGGGCGCCCGAGCGCTGTTTTGCGGGACAGACCGATGAACGGGTGGGTATTCTTGACGCAAAAATAGGGAATCTCCGATGAAATCGCAAGAGCGGTCAGCGATTGATTCAGAGGTTCCATAGAAATGAAGTGAGAGATAGATGAAAAAAAGCAGGAATTTTTTCATTCTGATGACGCGAAGCGGACGCTTCGTGTGATCTTTTTGGCGCTTGTGGATTTGGTTGTCATCCAATTCTCGGCATTTATGGCGCTGCTGGCGCGCTTTGACTTCAGCTATACGCTGCTGCGCGAAAGCATGTTCCTCGACGCGCTGCTGCGCTATGCGCCGTGGTTCACCATGCTGACGGTGCTGGTCTTCATCCCCCTTCAAGCTTTACAGCAGCCTCTGGGGTTTGCCAGCGTGGACGAGCTGCTGCACATCCTGCTGGCGGCTATGGCCGTCGCGGTGCTGCAATTCGCGGCGATCGTGCTGAATCTGGTCAATCTGCCGCTCAGCTTTCCGATGCTCAACGCCATGTTCCTCGCCGTGCTGACGGTGCTGTTTCGTTTTTCCTACCGCATGGCGCGCAGCATCGCGCGCCGCCGCAGCAGACGCGGCGTACAGGCGCGCACGATGCTCATCGGCGCGGGCAGCGCGGGTATGCAGACCCTGCGCGAGTTTGAAACGAGCGAGAATTCCAAGAATCATGTCGTCTGTATCATCGACGACGATCCGCAGAAGACCGGCCGCTATCTGAACAACGTGAAGATCGTCGGAACGCGGCGCGACATCGCCAAGGCGGCGCAGGATTACCGCGTCGAGGAGATCGTTTTTGCCATTCCGGCGGCTCCGACGCAGCAGCGCAAGCAGATCCTGAAGCTCTGTCAGGAGACGGGCTGCAAGCTCAAGATCCTGCCGGGCATTTCTCCAGCTCGCCAATGGCGAGGTCAAGGTGCAGAAGATCCGCGACGTCGACGTGCTCGACCTGCTCGGACGCGACAGCGTGCAGGTCGATCTTTCGCAGATCGGCAGCGAGCTTTGCCGTCAGATCGCCAAATATCAACCCAAGCAGCTCATCATTCTGGATATTTACGAGAACAACGCTTATGATATCCAGCAGGAGCTGCGGCGTGTATGGGGCGATCGGCTGAACCTGCGGGTGGAGATCGCCTCCGTGCGAGATAAGGAAAAAGTTTACAGCCTGTTTCAGATGTATCGTCCCGACATCGTGCTCCATGCGGCGGCCCACAAGCATGTCCCGCTGATGGAGGAATGCCCCGAGGAGGCCATCAAGAATAACATTTTCGGCACATATCATGTGGTGCGGGCGGCGGAGAAGTTCGGCGTCAAAAAGTTTGTCATGATCTCCACGGATAAGGCTGTGAATCCCACCAACTTTATGGGCGCTACCAAGCGATTCTGCGAGATGATCCTGCAAAGCAGGACGGACAGCCCCACAGAATTCTGCGCGGTGCGGTTTGGCAATGTGCTTGGTTCCAATGGCTCTGTTGTGCCCCTTTTCAAAAAGCAGATCCAGGAGGGCGGCCCCGTCACCATTACGGATAGGCGCATCATCCGCTATTTTATGACAGAGCGGCTGTCACGCAGACCGTTCAGGCATGACCGGCGGGTAAAGGGAGAGCACCATGTATCAAAAAGGTATCAAGAGAGCAATCGATGTTGTGCTGTCACTGTTCGGGCTGATTCTGGCTTCATGGCTCTATGGCCTGATCATTCTGGCAATCAAGCTCGACGACCCCGGCCGGCCTTTTTCAGACAAAAGCGCGTCGGAAAGGGGAAAACCTATTTTTTCCTCGTGAAATTCCGCTCCATGAAGATGTGCACGCCGCACGACATGCCGACGCACCTTCTGGAGGATCCCGAGCAGTACATCACCCGCGTGGGGAAGTTCCTGCGCAAGACCTCCTTGGATGAAATTCCGCAGCTCTGGAACATTCTCAACGGGGGATATGAGCGTGATCGGCCGCGCCCCGCGCTCTGGAATCAGGAGGATCTGCTTGCCGAGCGCGACAAATACGGCGCGAACGACGTCCGTCCCGGCCTCTCCGGCTGGGCGCAGATCTGCGGCCGCGATACGCTTCCGATCGAGGAAAAGGCACGGCTGGACGGCGAATATGTCAAAAAAATGAGCTTTTTGTTCGACTGCCGCTGCTTCTTCGGCACTGCCATCAGCGCCCAGCGCGGCGAAGGTGTGGTCGAGGGCGGCACGGGCGAGCTGCAAAAAGCACGCCGAGGAGCAAAAAATATCTGATTGTAACGAATCACTCCTATATGCTCTGGCGCTTCCGTAAGGAGCTGATCGCCGAGCTGCAAAGGACCGGAGAGGTCGTCATCAGCACGCCGTTCGTCGGCCATGAGGACGATTTCCGCGCGATGGGCTGCCGTCTGATCGAGACGCAGCTTGACCGCCGCTCCATCAACCCGAAGACCGATCTCAAGCTCTATCGCTTCTATCGGACGCTCATTCGCACGGAGCGCCCCGATCTGGTCGTGACCTATTCCATCAAGCCCAATATCTATGCGAGCTACGCCTGCAAAAATGCGGCGTGCCCTACTGCGTGAATGTGCAGGGGCTGGGCACGGCGTTCCAGAAGCCGCTGATCGCACAGCTCGTGACGGTGATGTACCGCAAGGCGCTGAAAAAAGCGCGGACGGTCTTCTTTGAGAACGAGGGCAACGCACAGGAATTCCTGAATCGGAGGATCATTCCACAGACCCGTGTCACGGTTCTGAAGGGCGCCGGGATCAACCTGGAGGAATATCCGCTCCGGCCCTATCCGTCCGAGGCCGACGGCGTGCGCTTTCTGTACCTCGGCCGGATCATGAAGGAAAAGGGGATGGACGAGCTGTTTGAGGCCGCGCAGACGCTGAAGAAGAAGTACGGCGACGCCGTTCGGTTCGACCTCGTCGGATTTTTTGAGGACGCCTATAAGGACACGGTGGAGCGCCTCTCGGAGGCGGGGGTCGTGTGCTTCCACGGCTTCCAGTCCGACCCGCGGCCGTTTTATGCCATGAGTCACTGCGTTGTGCTGCCGAGCTACCACGAGGGCATGAGCAACGTCCTGCTCGAGGCGGCCGCATCCGGACGCGCCGTGATCACCTCCGATATTCCCGGGTGCCGGGAGGCACTGCAAAACGGCGTCAGCGGTCTGCTCTGCAAGCCGCAGGACGCGCAGAGCCTGACGGAGCAGCTTGCGTGCTTCCTGCGGCTCGCGCCCGGGGAGCGCGCGGCCATGGGCGAGCAGGGCCGCCGCTTTGTCGAAAAGGAGTTTGACAAAAAGCCGTGGTGCGGGCGACGCTGAATGCCCTGCTCCCGGCGCGCGAACCGGTGTAAGAATCGGCTGGCGGATAGCCGAGTCGGAGGAATCACAGAAAGGCAAATACATCTATGAAACTGAATAATTTCTGGTGGCTCCTGATTTGGCTCTTCACGGCCGGAATTATTTTAGAACGCGCCTTCCCGAAGCAAAAGGAACGCATTCTCGGAAGGAGCGCGTCCGCTGGAAGATCCTCCCGGCCATCCTCCTCGTTCTGCCCTATATCATTTGGGCGGGCTTCCGCGGCGTCGGCTTCGGCGATACCTACGCCTATCAGCAAGCGTTTCTGAAAGCGCCGACCTCCTTCGGAGGGGTCGGCGAATACTTGAGCCAATACTCCAAGGATCAGGGCTTCTATTTTTTCAACGCTCTGGTCAAAATCATCCTCTGCCAGTCTCCGGAAGTCTACTTTTTTGCTTCTGGCGGCCATTCAGCTGCTCATCATCGCGTTCGTCTGCCGCCGTCTGAGCGTCGATTATTGGCTGAGCATTTTTCTGTTCGTGGCGTCGACGGACTATGTTTCGTGGATGTTTAACGGCATCCGGCAGTTTATGGCGGCGGTCATCATCTTCGGCGCTACGGAGCTGATCATCCGAAAAAAGTATATCCCGAGCGTGCTGCTGATCCTCCTTGCCTCGACGATGCACCAGTCGGCGCTCATCATGCTGCCGGTCATCTTCCTGATCCAAGGCAAGGCGTTCAACAAAAAGACCGTGATTTGCGTCCTGCTCAGCGTCACGGCGCTGACCTTCATCGACCAGTTCACGGACTTCCTCAGCTCGGCGCTGGCCGACACGCAGTATAAAAACGTCGTCTCCGACTGGAAGTCCTTCAACGACGACGGCACGAATCCGCTGCGCGTTCTGGTCTACGCCATGCCGACGCTGATCGGCCTCTACGGCTACCGCAAGATCCGCGCGGCCGACGACCCGATCATCAACCTCGGCATCGGCGCGGGTTTGATCTCCACCTGTATCAGTATTTTATCCATGGCAACATCCGGAATTTTTCTTGGCCGTTTGCCTATTTATGTAAGCCTGTGGTCGAACCTGATCGTCCTGCCGTGGGAGATCAAGAACGTTTTTCCGAAAAAACGCCGTATTTGTCAAAGCAGCGTGCATTTTGTTATATTGCGTATTCTTTTTATTATCAGATGCATGTTATGTGGTCGATTATATAACAATGGTTTAATTTGACTTGAAGCCGTGTATAGTCGGGAGAGGCTTGTGGAATGAAACAAATTCGAGTTTTACATGTAATTGGAATCATGAACCGCGGCGGTGCCGAGGCGATGATCATGAACCTTTATCGTGAAATTGACAAAACAAAAATACAGTTTGACTTTGTAGAGAATTCCGATCAGCAGGCAGCCTATGATGAAGAAATTCGCAAGCTTGGAGGGAAAATATACCGCTGTCCGCATTTTACCGGTAAGAACTTTCTGGCATATAAGCGTTGGTGGAAGCGCTTCTTTGAAGACCATGGAGCGGAGTATGGCATTGTTCATGGACATATCGGAAGTACTGCCGCGATTTATTTGAATGAGGCAAAAAAAGCAGGGTGCTTTACGATTGCCCACAGCCACAGTTCCGGAACAGATCATAGTCTCAAGAGCGCGCTCTATCATACGATCTCTTATCCGACAAGGTGGATCGCGGACTTCTTTTTTGCTTGTTCCAAACCGGCGGGAATTGATCGCTATGGGAAAAAAGGTTGCCGGGTCGCCGAATTGTGTTGTATTTCGAAATGCAGTTGACGTTTCAAAGTTTGTATATTCCAAGCATATACGCAAGGCTGTTCGAGACGAGTGGAAGCTTGAGAATCTAACCGTTGTCGGACATATCGGGCGAATGGTTCATGCAAAAACCATATGGCACTGCTGGATATTTTCTCGGCGTTCCATCAAAGAACGCCGAATAGTAAACTGCTTCTTGTTGGCGACGGTCGCTGAGAAATGAAATAGAGCGCAGAGTGCATGAATTGAAGCTGGATCAATATGTGATATTTGCGGGGTTCGATCCGATGTGGACCGTCTCATACAAGCAATGGATGTTTTTGTGTTTCCGTCTTTATATGAAGGACTCCCGGTCACGCTCGTCGAAACGCAGACGGCAGGTTTGCCGTGTGTTATATCAGACAAGGTTCCTGAGGACAGTATACTTGTAAAAAGCCTTGTTTCGGTCATGAAGCTGAATGATCCGCCGGAACAATGGTCAGATTGTATGCAGAACTGTCTAAAAACGAAAAGGCAGGACCGAAGCAAAGAAGTTGCAGCAGCCGGATTTGATATTGCGCAGACAACCAAATGGCTGGAGGAATTCTATCTTGAACACAATCCGAGACGTTAGATTAACCGTTTTTACCCCTGCGTATAACCGGGCACATACGTTGCCGAGAACCTATGAATCCTTTGCTTGCGCAAGGCTGTAAGGCGTTCATATGGCTGATCGTGGACGACGGTTCTACTGACGGGACAGCCAAGCTTGTACGCGAGTGGCAGAGACGTGATAACGGCTTCGAAATACAGTACGTCTACAAGGAAAACGGCGGTATGCATACAGCGCACAACGCAGCATATGCCAATATTCACACAGAGCTGAATGTCTGCATCGATTCGGATGATAAAATGGCTGATGGTGCTGTTGAGAAAATTCTCAAAACATGGCAGCGGGTCAGATGTATGGGATATGCCGGAATCATTGCCTTAGATGCGGATTTTGGGGAAACGTTATCGGAACCGGGTTTCCCGATGCCATGACAGAGACAACGGTCAGCGGCTACTATGCCAACGGTGGGCGTGGGGATAAAAAACTGATCTATAGGACGGACATCATCAAACAATATCCGGAGTATCCTGTCTTTGAAGGCGAAAAATATGTTGCGCTGTCATACAAATATCGGTTGATCGATCAGAAATATAAAATGGCGGTCTTGAATGAAGTTGTGTGCAACGTAGAATATCAACCTGACGGCTCCACCAACTCCATGCTGCGGCAGTATCTGAACAATCCGAAGGGCTTTGCCTTTTGGAGAAAGGTGAAAATGCAAACCCCTGACAGCAACAGGCGGCTTGTTGTGGACTGCATTCACTATTGCTCCAGCAGCATAATCGCCGGCAACCGACACTATATCAAAGAATCCCCGAAAAGACTGCTGACTGTGTTCTGCACACCGGCCGGTTGGGCACTGACGAAGTATATCAGGAGAAGGGCAAAAAAACGGAATGAGAAAACGGACAGGTGTTCTAACGACGTATAGAGCCGTGGCAATGGTTTTTATCCTGCTTTGCCATATTAGCTTCGAGGTGTATTTGGTTCACTATATGTTCTGCATCGGCCGATTAAGCTGTTTGGATGCACAGGCTGGTGGGGGCTGATGCAGCGCTTGTTACGGCAATATCTGTGTTTCTCGGAAGCGTACTTCATGTTGCTGCGAGGAAGATATTGGGGGCAATTGGTAATCTGTGTGCACGCCCCAAAGGCATACAATAAAATACAAGAATCACAGCTGAATGGATTATGATTAATAATATAACAAACAAAAAAAGAGAGTCTTGTTTTTGATCCATGATCTTGGACATGGCGGGGCTGAAAAGGTTTTTGGTCAACCTTGTCAATAACATGGATCGCAATAAGTTTGATATTACAGTTATGGCATTATTCGGCGGCGGAGTGAATGAGCAATTTTGAAGCCTGACATTCATTACCGTGCCGTTTTTCAACGGGTGTTTCGCGGGAATAGCCATTTGATGAAGCTATTATCACCAGAGCATCTTCATAAGCTATTTATAAAAGACCAATACGACCTTGAAGTAGCTTATCTGGAAGGCCCATCTGCACGAATTGTCAGCGGTTGTACGAATAAGAATGTGAAACGGGTCTCGTGGATCCATATTCAACAGCAATCTGCCAGAGCGGCGGCCAGTTCATTCCGCTCCATCTCGGAAGCGCGGGCTTGTTATGACCGTTTTGATCGCATCATCGGTGTGTCCGAAGAGGTCAAAAAACGTTTCTTGCCTGTGTCGCAACGAGCGCTCCAATGCAGGTGCTGTACAACACGAACGAAAGCGAGCAAATCAAGCTCCAAGCCCAAGATGCCGTGGAAAAAACCTTGTTTTCCGAAAATGAGTTTAAAATCATCGGCGTTGGCAAGCTGCTGAAGAGCAAGGGCTTTGACCGTCTGGCGAGAATCACCGAAAAACTGAAAAAAGAGGGGTATCCCGTTCATTTATATATTCTGGGGGTCGGAGCCATTGCAGCAGGAGCTCGAACGTTTTATTGCAGAGCATGAGCTGAAAGACGCGATTACGCTGCTCGGCTATCAGACAAATCCCTATAAATATGTCTCAAGATGCGATCTGTTTGTTTGCGCAAGTCATGCCGAGGGCTTTTCCACGGCGGCGACCGAGGCGCTGATCGTCGGAACGCCGGTTTGCACGGTCGAGGTCTCCGGCATGAAGGAAATGCTGGGAGAAAACGACGAATACGGGATCGTGACGGAGAACAGCGAGGAAGCGCTCTATGAGGGGATCAAGCGGCTGCTCGACGATCCGGCGCTGCTTGCGCACTACCGGAAACAGGCGGCGCTCCGCGGCGAGCGGTTCTCGACCGAGAAGACTGTGAAGGCCGTGGAAGATATGTTACTGGGGCTTTGAATCGACATTTCCCCATTTATTAGATAAAAAGCCCCTCGCTTTGACGGAGTATTGCAATATGTATGATTTTGAAAAAATCAAGCTGATCGTTTGGGATTTGGACGACACCTTTTGGAGCGGAACGCTTTCGGAGGGGGATGTCGTTGTTCCGGAACAGAATATCAATTTGATCCGCAGACTGACCGATATTGGAATTGTAAATTCCATTTGCAGCAAAATGACGCGGCGCAGACGATGCGCAAGTTAAAGGAGCTGGGGTTGGACAGCTATTTCGTGTTCCCCTCGATCAATTGGGACGCGAAGGGCAGCCGGATCAAGGCACTCATTGCGGATATGCAGCTCCGCCCGGCGAACGTGCTGTTCCTGGACGACCACGCCCCCAATTTGGCCGAAGCGCGCTTCGTATCCCCGGAGCTGATGACGGCGTCCCCGGATGTGATCCCGCAGCTGCTGGAGCAGGCAATGAAGTCTCCAAAATCCGACCCCGAGCACAAACGGCTGCATCAATACCGCATTCTCGAGGAAAAGTGGGAGGAAAAGAAGCACTTTACCTCCAATGAGGACTTTCTTTATGACAGCAATATTCGTGTAGTGTTCGGCTCGGACTGCTTGGCACAGCTGGATCGGATTCACGATCTGGTCTGGCGCAGCAATCAGCTGAATTTCACGAAGGTGCGTTCTACGAAGGAAGAGCTGACAGCTCTTTTCGCGGATGCTTCCGCGAAATGCGGCTATGTCAGCGTCTCCGACCGGTTCGGCGATTACGGAATCACCGGCTTTTATGCATTGAAGCAAAACCGGCTGCTGCACTTCTGCTTCAGCTGCCGCACGCTCGGCATGGGCGTTGAGCAGTACGTCTATGCGAAGCTTGGACGGCCGGAGCTGCAAATCGTCGGCGAGGTTTCCGGAGATTTGACACAAAATGGTCTGCCGGGCTGGATCAATCAGGAAAAAACGGGCGGTCAGGGCGGCGGAATCCGCGCAGGGCACGCACAAGCGCACAGCGTGCTGATCAAAAAGGGGCCGTGCGACCTGTTTCAAATTCTGCCCTATATTGCGGACAAAACGCTGATCGACACGGAGTTTACCTATGTCAATGATCGCGGTGTCACGGTCGAATCCACCGGGCACACAACGCATATTGTCGAAGCTATGCGGCTGACGGAGGAAGAGAAGCAGCGCGTGCTGCGCGAGGTTCCTTTTTCTGATCCCGGCATCTATAGCAGAAGAATTTATGACGGCAATTACCGCGTTGTCGTGATCAGCATCCTGTCGGACGCCAATTTGGGCGTATACAGAAGGAAAGAAACCGGCGAACGCATTGCATTTTTGGAGGGCTTCCACCCGATCACAGATCCGAAAAACTGGGAACCGTATATCCGGGGCGAATATAATCACGGCGGTTTTGCGTTCACACGGGAGAATTTGATGAAATTTGCCGAGCAATATGAATTTGTCGGTATCAACTCCGCCGAGCGGATCGTCGAAAATCTGCGCTATATTCGTCAACATCTCCCGAAGGAAACCACACTGGCAGTCATGCTCGGCGGGGAGTTGTATTATGAGAAAAACACGTTCCCGGCTTATGAGAACCGGCATCTGGTGCATAAGGAGATCAATGCGGCGATCCGTGCGGCCGCAGAGGAGCTGGACATTCGCCTGATCGATGTCAACCGCTATCTGGTCGATCAGAGCAGCTTTTATGACCATTTTAATCACTATATCAAGCCGGTGTACTATCAGCTGGCCGGGGAGATCATTGCGCTCATCAACGAGCAGACCGGGGCGGAGCTTCGGGAGACCTCTAAGCTGAAAATGATCCAGATTCGTGCAAAAGAGGCACTTGCGCCGCTTTATTACAAGATCAGAAAGGGATTCGGTAAACAAAGATGACGGAAACCACACGAGCAAAGCGCAATATGAGTCTGGAGTGGCTGCGGATATGCTCCATGCTCATGATTATTCTGCTGCACTCTATTGACCACAGCGGTGTGCTGGAAAATCTAAAGGCGGGCAGTGCGCTATATTATGCGGAATGGTTCCTCTATGCGGCCGTTCAGGTCTGCGTGAACTGCTTTGTGCTGATCTCCGGATACTTTTGGTTACTGCCCGGTTCAAGCCCGCGAAGCTGGTACTGCTCTGGATGGAGGTCGTGTTCTATTCCGTCGTGATTAAGGTCATCCTGATGGCGACGGGGCAGATTCCTGTATCGATCGCATCGCTGGTATCCTGCCTGATTCCGGTGTTTACGGGGAGATATTGGTTTGTGACGATCTACTTTGGCATGTATCTGCTCTCGCCCTTCCTGAATGTCGGAATCCGTGCATTGAGCAAGCGGCAGCACGCAGCGCTCCTGCTTGTTCTGTTTGCCCTGTTCTGCGGGATGATTTCGGTTTATCCGTCTTTCAAAGGGAATGAACTCCGGCGGGGGCTGGGGACTGGCGTGGTTCGTCGTGCTGTACATCACGGCTGCCTAATTCCGGCTGCACTACCAGCCGACCGGGAGGAAGGCAAAGCCGCTCGTGATCTTCTGGCTTTGCCCGATCCTGATGCTTGCTGCGCTCGCCGTGTCGCAGAAGCTCGGCATAGCGCGGCTTTCTGCCGCCGTTGAGAACCTCTGGCGTTATGATTCCGTGCCTGCTGCAATTGCATCCGCTGCGCTGTTTGTGACATTTTTGAATTGCCGCCAACGCACAACCAGATTTGATGCTTTGATTTCGACCGCTTCGGCAACGACCTTCGGCGTATATCTGATCCACGCCCACGCCAACCTTTGCACGCAGGAGATGTGGCAAAGAATTGGCATGTTAAGAAATATGGGCTGGTGGTGGTTCGTGCTCTATCAGCTCGGCATCGTTCTGGCAATTTTCGTCGCGTGCGCGCTGCTTGACTGGTTGCGGAAAACCATCGTTGAAAAGACAAAACTCCATGCGGCAATCGAGAAGCTGGTTTCGGGGCTTTGGACGAAATATGTGTAGAGATGTGTACAAAGTTGATGCTTTGAATATAAAGGGCTATGAATGACAAAATTTCAATTATTATTCCGGCATACAATATCGAAAACGAAATTACGAGATGCGTAGAAAGCCTTTTGGAACAAACCTATCAGAATCTTGAGATCATTCTTGTTAATGATGGATCGAGCGATGGCACGCTCGACGTTTTGCATGCTTTTAAGCAAAAGAGATCGTAGAATTCGTGTTATCAATAAAAACAATGCGGGCGTTACCAGAGCAAGACTAGATGGGGTTAAAGCTGCAACAGGAGATTGGATCGGTTTTGTCGATGGAGACGACTATGCCGAACCGATGATGTTTGAAACATTACTGGAAAATGCGTACCAATATGACGCGGATATTTCGCATTGCGGGTATCAGATGGTTTTCCCAAGCCGCGTGGATTATTATTACAACACCGGCCGAGTGGTACAGCAGGATCATATCACCGGACTGAAAGATCTGCTTATAGGAGCTTTTATCGAGCCGGGGCTCTGCAATAAGTTATTCAAGCACGATTTGTTCAAAAAAATCATAGAATCCAATGCGATGAATCTCGAAATTCGGAATAATGAAGACCTGTTGATGAATTTCTATTTATTCCGCGAAGCCAAGAGGTCAGTTTTTATAGATCGGTGTTTCTATCACTATATTGTTAGATCAGGTTCGGCGGCGAATAGTATGATAAACGAATATAAATTGCGTGACCCGCTGTCGGTACGCAAGATAATCGGAAATGAAGTTGTTGGTGAGCCGGAACTGCATAGAATTATGGAAGAGAAAATAGCCGAGACATTGATTTTCCTTTCCACAATGCCGATATCAGAAGATCCCGACTTAATAAAAAACATCGCACAGCAGCTCGCAAGGAGCTTCGAGAGATGCTTCCCGGATTGTTGGGAGAAAAGCATTCAAAACGGACGAAGATCCTTGCCGCATGGGCGGCTCTTTGGCCGTGGTCGTATTGCGCTGTTCATAAAATCTATGCGCATATACGTGGGTCGGATAAAAAAATACGAAGTGAGCTGAGGCATTTATGGATTTAATTAGCGTGATTGTTCCGGTTTATAATGTTGAAGCATACCTTGACAAGTGCATATCTTCTATCGTGAATCAGACATATCGGAATCTGGAGATCATTCTGGTGGATGATGGTTCGCCTGATAACTGTCCTGCAATGTGTGATGCGTGGAAGGAAAAGGACTCGCGGATCGTGGTGCTCCACAAGGGAAAACGGCGGCCTCTCGGACGCGCGCAACGCCGGAGTGGGCGCGGCGCATGGGGAGTTTATCAGTTTCATTGACGGCGATGATTGGATCGAGCCGCGATTTTTCGAGATTTTGCAGCACGAGCTCGAAGCTCAAAATGCTGACGTGGCGGCGGTTCAATATCGGCTCTGTTGGGAAGGCGATACGTGTGAGCGGCAGAGCGCGTACGAGCATGTGACGGTTTACGACCGGCAGACGGCAATGCGGTTGCTGATCCAAAATCAAATCAAGCAGGTCGTGTGGAACAAGCTGTATCGCAGTGCTCAGATTCGGGATATTCCGTTTGAAAAGGGAAAGCTTCACGAGGACGAGTTCTGGACGTATCAGGTGATCGGGCGGATCGAGCGATTTGCAGCAATCGACTATATCGGGTATGATTATTTTCAGCGCGCCGGCAGTATTATGGGTGCCGGATATTCGCCGAAGCGTCTCGACGCCGTCGAGGCCAAGACACGCCGACAGGCCTATCTGACCGAGCATATGCCGGAGCTTGCGCCGGAGGGCGCGCGGGATCTTCTGTTCACTTGCCTATATCATGGTCAGCAGGTCTGCAAAGCGCTCAGGGGTGCGGAAAAAAAGCAGGCAATGCAGGATCTGAAAACAACAAGCAAGGGCTGCACGCTTTTGAACCGAACTGCGAAAACAGAGAGCAAGTCACATAAACTTTGGTTTTTCGGAGCGAGACATTGTTTTGCGATGACTTGTCGAATAAGAAATGCGTTTGGCGTCGGGGTATAAGAAACGAGATTACGCATAATGGAGGCCGTCTCGCTACTGTGACCGGATGGGAAATCGGTAGAGAAACGCAATGGAACGGTCGAGGCTCGGCCGTGTTTAGGGGATGATCGATTCCATGATTTCAATTATTGTGCCGGTTTATAACAGCGGCCAAGCTCTGGAACACTGCATTCATTCAATTCAGCGGCAAACCTACACTGATTTTGAGCTGATTCTTGTTGACGACGGCTCCTCTGATGGAAGTGCTGAACTTTGTGACAAATTGGCTGCCGAGAATGCCGGCATTCAAGTGATCCACAAACCGAATGGCGGTGTGTCTTCGGCGCGAAATGCAGGAATCGATGCGGCGAAGGGAGAATATATCACATTTTGCGACAGCGATGATTACCTTGAACCGGACTATCTCGAAAACCTCGTTCAGACAGCAAGGTCTAATCCGGATTGCGGTCATATCTGGTGTTGTTTTCAGACCGTGACGGGATATCAAAGGAAAACGCTGCCCCCAATTATGTATCGGCTGAGCCGATTTTGTATTACGGGCTGAATGATTACATGACTCTGCATGAGATGTGGCTGGATGCCGGACGTGCAACAAGCTGTATCAGTCAAGAATAATCAAAGAAGCGGGTTTGCGTTTCTTGGAGGATTTATCTCTAGGCGAGGATTGGCTTTTTAACCTCGCTTATATCGATGCCTCTTCGAATGACAGAATTGCCGTTGTGACCAAGCCTCTATACAACTATGTGCGTGGCAATAATGATAGTCTCGATTCAAAATATCGCCGGGACTTGCTGGATATCTACCGTAGGCTTAATGCAGATTGCTTGAGTCACTTAAAAAATGGAACGCTTCCCTGGAGCAAATGGAGAAATTCTACAACAGCCAGTTTTATCTCTACGAAAGGGTACTGCGTAATACGATGCAGGCTCCAAACAAAACGAAGCAAGAAAAATTGAGCAAAACAGCGCATTCATGCAGATGAAGGAATTCAAGAATGTGATGGATGCGAGGACGTGCTATGTGCATCCGCTTTAACTTGCGGCATACAAATCCGGAAATTTTGCGAATGTCCTGCGTATTGATTGGCTGTACAAGGTAAAAACAAAAATTACCGGAAAGAGGATCTGAAATATGAGTGTACTCTCCCGTGCTTACACCAGCATACAGGCACGATTCATCATTCCGTACCAGCAGACGCATTTCGATCGGACAAGCTTTGGAAAGCAATTGGCATCATACAAGAATCAATATGTTGGCCGCCGCTGCTTCTTCATCGGCAACGTCCCAGCTTGCGTGCGGAGGATCTGACCAAGCTGCAAGAAAATGGAGAGGTCACGTTTGCGTTTAATCGCATCTATAACATTTTTGACCAGACGAAATGGCGTCCGACGTTTTATATATCTCAAGATGAGAAGATGCTTTCAGGATGCATAAAAGAGGTCTGTGACCTGCAAGCAAAGGAAAAGTTTATCCCGATCCAGCTGAAGTGGTGGAACGGGATCAAGATACCCCGGGCAATTTACTTCAATATGAGGGCCCCAGAACGTCGATGATCCGGATCGTTTTGCCTTTTCGGATGACTGCGCGCGAGAGATTTTCAATGCTACGACCTGCATGTATACGGCGGCGCAACTTGCCGTTTATATGGGGTTCTCTGAAATTTACCTGATCGGAGTTGACCATCATTTTCAAATCAGTCAGAACAATCAGGGAGAGATCATTGTGGACAATTCGGTGAAGGATTATTTCACCGATAAGTACAATGAGGATAAGGACAAGCTCTATATCCCCAATACAGAGCGCAGCACGATGACCTATGAGGCCATGAAAGACATTGCGACGCCCGGAGCGTCCGTGTTTTTTAACGCGACACGCGGCGGGAAGCTGGAGGTTTTCCCGCGCGTTACGTTCGACACATTATTTTCAAAGTGAGGTAACCCTATGTCGGAAATAAAAAGACCTGCCTATCATACGCATATTTCTTCCAGGCATCGTCCATTCGATCTGAAATTAAAAGAGGTTTGGCAGTACCGGGATTTGATTGTGCTGTTTACGAAGCGTAGCTTTGCATTGACTTATAAGCAGACGATTCTT